>Ga0315900_10001717_pt1 | contig 34667 bp, 31 predicted proteins | sample LakEriMetagenome_FD_203521 | JGI IMG/M metagenome (GOLD analysis project Ga0315900, IMG submission 203521) | Freshwater fungal communities from buoy surface, Lake Erie, Ohio, United States - Buoy 12 MA114 | ecosystem: Environmental > Aquatic > Freshwater > Lake > Lake biofilm | place: USA: Lake...
CCGATCCCTCCACCTTCCGCCGCCTGCCCTGGGCGCCGCACAGCGCCTGGATGCTTTGCGACGCCTACTTCCCCGATGGCCGGCCCGTGCCCTTCGACACGCGCCACAAGCTGCGCGGCATCGTCGCGGCGGCCGAGGCCCAAGGTTTCGAACCAATCGCGGGGCTGGAGGTTGAGTTTCACCTCTTCCGTTTGCTGGACGCGAAACTCGCGCCCGTCGATGCCGGCCAGCCAGGCACGCCGCCTGAGGTCGGGCTGCTCACCCAGGGCTACAACTACCTGACCGAGCTACGCTACGACCAGCTCGACCCGATGCTGGAAATTCTGCGCCGCGAATTGCAGGCGCTGGGCCTGCCGCTGCGCTCGATGGAGGTCGAATACGGCCCAAGCCAGGTGGAATTCACATTCGCCGCGCAGGGCGCGATGCAGAGCGCGGACGACATGATCCTGTTCCGCTCCGCCGTGAAGCAGATCGCACGGCGGCATGGCCACCACGCCACCTTCATGTGCCGCCCGCGCATCCCCAACGTCATGTCGAGCGGCTGGCACCTGCACCAATCGCTGAAAAGCCGCGATACGGGCCGCAACCTTTTCATCGGTGAGAGCACGCTGCTCTCCGACACGGCGCGGCGTTACCTGGGCGGCTTGCTGCATCACGCCGGTGCGGCGGCGGCTTTCGCGGTGCCGACGCTGAACGGCTATCGGCGCTATCGCCCCTATTCGCTCGCACCCGATCGCGCGATCTGGGGCATCGACAATCGCGGCGTGATGGTGCGCGCGCTGGGTGCGCCGGGGGATCCCGCGACGCGGCTTGAGAATCGCGCGGGCGAGCCGGCGGCGAATCCCTATCTCTATATCGGCTCGCAGCTTGCCTTCGGGCTTGAGGGCATTGCACAGGCGCGCGATCCAGGGCCTTCCGCGGATACGCCCTATGAGACCAAGGCCGAGGCCCTGCCGCGCAACCTGGAACAGGCGCTGCTGGCGCTGGAGGCGAGCGACACCGCACGCACTGCCTTCGGTAGCGATTTCGTGGATTACTACATCCGCCTCAAGCGCGCTGAGATCGCACGCTTCGAGGCCGAGGTCAGCGAGTGGGAACAGCGCGAATACTTCGAGCTCTACTGACATGTCCCACATCGCCATCATCGGCAACGGCATCGTCGGCACCTGTACCGCCGCCTTCTTGCAACGCGATGGGCATCGCATCACCTTCGTCGATCCGCTCGGCCCCGGTGAGGCAACGAGTTTCGGCAATGCGGGCTCGCTCTCGCCCTCCGCCTGCCTGCCCGTCGGCATGCCGGGGATGTGGAAGAAGGCGCCGCGCTGGCTGCTCGACCCGCTCGGCCCGCTCGCCATCCGCTGGTGGTACGCCCCCGTCGTCGCCCCCTGGATCGCGCGCTTCCTGAAGGCGTCGGAGCGCAACGAGGTCGTGCGCATCGCCACCGCGCTGCGCGGCCTGCTCGCGCCGATCTTCGAATGCTACGAACCCCTCCTGCAACGCTCCGGCGGCATGGGGCTGATGCGCCGCTCGGGCTGCCTCTATGTCTATTCCGGGCCTGAGGCGGCGCGGCAATGGCAATGGGGGATGAACCTCCGCCGTTCGCTGGGCGTCGAGATGCGTGACGTGGCCGAGGAGGAACTCATCGCGCTCGAGCCCGACCTGCGCGGGCGTTTCCGCTTTGGCATCCTCGCGCCCGAGAACGCCTCCAGCCTCGACCCCGCGGCGATGACGCAGAACCTGCATGCGCGCTGCGTCGCCGATGGCGCGGCGATGCTGCGCGCGCGCGTCACCGGCTTCGTGCAGCAGGGTGGCGTCGTCACCGCGCTGCGGCTGGACAATGGCGAGACGCTGGATTGCGACGCTGTGGTGCTCGCCGGCGGGGCTTGGTCCGCGCAGCTCGCCAATCAGCTCGGCCCGCGCATCCCGCTTGAGACGCAGCGCGGCTACCATGTGACGGTCGAGAGCAACAACCTCGCGCTGCGCCACACCGTCATGGCGGTGGAGCACAACCTGATGGTCAATCCGATGCGCATGGGGCTGCGCCTCGCGGGTTCGGTGGAGTTCGCGGGGTTGAAGGCCGCGCCGGATTATCGGCGCGCACGCGTGCTGCTCGATCGAGGCCAGGAGATGTTCCCGCATCTCGACACCAGCCGCACCACGGAATGGATGGGCCATCGCCCCTGCCTGCCGGACAGCCTGCCGGTGATCGGCCGCGCGCCGCGCGCGGAAAACGCCTTCTTTGCGTTCGGGCACGGCCATGTCGGCATGTGCGGCGCGCCGAGCACGGGGCGCGAGATCGCAAACCTGGTTGCGGGTCGCGCGCCGCAGGTTGACCTTTCCGTCTTCGCACCGACGCGCTGGTCGGCGTGAGCATGGGCTGGGACGTCGCCTGCGATCTCGGCGGCGCCTTTTTGGATGTGGTGGCGGTGGGCGAGGGGCGCCGCATTGTGAAGCGCGCGCGCGGCGCGGCGAGCCTGCCCGAATTACTGCTGGCCGCGTTGGAGGATTTGCGCATCGTGCCCGAATCCGTGCGACGGGTGCGGCTCTCCTCGACGCTGGCGGCCAATGCGCTGTTGCACGGCACGGCTGCGCCGGTCGCCCTCGTCGCCACGGCCGGATTCACCGATGTGCCCGATCTCGGCCGACAGTCGCGCCGCGACCCCGATGCCGATCCGCCGCCGCCACCCACGCCGCCCTTTCTTTCGCCCCGCGATTGGCGTGTGGCGCTGCGCGGGCGCATCGATGCGGCCGGCGCCGAGGTCGAACCTCTCCACCTGGACGATCTCGCGCCGCTGCTGCGCCTGCCGCCCGGCACACCGGTCGCCATCTGCCTGCTCTTCGCGCATCGCAACCCGGCGCAGGAGCGTGCGGCGGCCCAGTGGATCGCGCAGCGCCGGCCCGATCTGCCGCTCTCCCTCTCGCATCTGGTCGATCCCGCGCCGCGCGAATTCGAGCGGATGCTCGCCACCCTCGCCGATGCCGCGCTGCGGCCGCTGCTGCGCCAGCACGCGCTGCCACCCGATCTGCCCGAGCCCTGGCTGATGCAGGCCGAGGGTGGGTTGGCGCCGCTCGCCGAGGCCCGCCCGCTTGGCCTGGTGGCGGCGGGGCCGGCGGCCGGGGCGCTGGCGGTGGCCGCGCTTGTGCCGGCGGGACCGGCGATCGGGCTCGATATCGGCAGCGTTACCGCCGATTGCAGCCTGCACCGGGACGGCACGCCGCTCCGCGCGCGGCAATTGCAGCTGGGCGAGATGGCGCTGCGGGGTGCGACGCTCGACCTCGAAAGCCTGCCTCTGGCGCCGCCTGCCATCCTGGCCGAGCAGGTGCGGCGTCTCGCCTGGCGGCGCGGCATCGATCCGCGCGCGGCGAGCCTGGTGATCGGTGGCGGCGGCGGGCCGGCGATGGCCGAGGCGCTGGCTGCGGCCTTGGCTCCGCGCGCGCTGATCGTGCCGCCGGATGCGGCGGTGCTGGCCGCGACGGGGCTGCACCGCGCCCCCGCGCTCGCCGTACAGCGTGAGGCCTGCGACCTGGCGCTGACGGCGCTGGACCAGCTCGACCGCCCTGACGCCGCGCTGGAAGCGCAGCTCATTGGCTGGGGCGCGCAGGCGCCATGGGTCACCCATGAGCTCGACCTCGCGCCCTCGCCTCGCGCCGAGCCCCTCGCCATCGCCTGGCACGCCGCGACGGACACGCCGGAGACCCTGCTCGCGTGCTATCGCCAGGCCGCCGAGGCCCAGCGCGGCGCCGCGCCTGCCGGGCCGCCGCGCATCCTCGCGCGGCGCAGCATGGCGCGGGGGGCTCTGCCATGATCGGCGAGGCGGCGTTGCTCGGCCTCGCGCTGCAGGGGCTGGCCGACCGGATGCAGGACAGCCTGCTCGCCACCGCGCAATCCCCCGTGGCGCGCGAGGGCCAGGATTGCGCCGCCGCGCTCTTCCTGCCGGATGGGCGCGTGCTGGCCCAGGCGCGCGGCCTGCCGCTGCTGCTCGGCGGCATGATCCCGGCTGTGGCGGGCATCCTCGGGCAGTTTCCGGCCGCGACGATGGCGGAGGGCGAGGGCTACCTGACCAACGATCCCTGGTCGGGCGGCACGCATCTGCCGGACATCATCCTGCTGCGTCCGGTGCTGGTGGCGGGGCGGGTGGTGGCGCTGGCGGCGACCATCCTGCACCACCAGGATGTGGGCGGCATCGCGCCCGGCTCCATCCCGCCGGATGCCACGAGCCTGTTCCAGGAGGGGCTGCGCCTGCCGCCGCTGCGCTGGCGCGACGCCACCGGCGAGCAGCCCGGCATCGCCGCCATCCTGCGCGCCAATTCCCGCACGCCGGCCATGCTGGCCGCCGATCTTGCGGCGCAATGGGCGGCGGTGTCGCTCGCGGCGCGGGAGGTGGCGGCCCTCGCCGCCGGCATGGCGGATTTCGCAGGCCTCGCCGAGGCGCTGCTGGCCGAGAGCCGCGCGCAACTCGCCGCCGGCCTGCTCGCCTTGCCCGAAGGCGAGGCGCGGGCCGAGGCGGTGCTGGAAGGCGACGGACTCACCGCCGATCCCGTGCCGATCCGCGTGGCGCTGCGCCGCATCGCCGGGCCGCGCCTGGTGGTGGATTTCGCGGGCTCGGCGCCGCAGACGGCGGGGCCGGTGAATGCCGCCGCCTCGGGCCTGCTCGCGGCCGCCTTCTGCCTGTTGCGGCGGATCGCGCCGGGGGCGGCGGCGAATCATGGGCTGCTCGACCTGCTCGATCTGCACCTGCCGGAGGGCAGCGTGGTCAATCCGCGCTTTCCGGCGGCGGTGAATGCGCGCACGGCGACGGTGAAGCTCGCCACCAATGCGCTACTCGCCGCCCTGGCGGATCTCTCGCCCGCGCCGGCCGCGGCCTCCAATGCCGGGGTGGCGGTGGTGCTGTCGGCGGCTGGCGAGGGCTGGATGTTCACCGAGATCATCGCCGGCGGGGCGGGCGGCGGGCCGGCGGGGCCGGGGCTGCCGGCGATCTCGGTCGATGTCTCCAACGCGCGCAACCTGCCGGCCGAGACGCTGGAGGCGATCGCGCCGATCCGGGTGGAGGACATCGCGCGCCGGGCTGGTTCGGGCGGGGTGGGACGTATGCCGGGGGGCGAGGGCACGCGGCGCGTCTATCGCCTGCTCACCGGCCGGGCCGAGGTCTCCTATCGCGGCGAGCGCCATTTGGCCGGCGCACCGGGCGCGCAGGGCGGCGGGGCGGGCGCGCCGGCCGCGCTGACGCTGGTCGGCACCGATGGCTCTGTGCGACGCTTCCCCGCGAAGTGCCGCTTCGCCTGGGTCGCTGGCGAGCAGCTGATCATCGAGACCGCCGGCGGCGGCGGCTGGGGCACGCCCCCGGAAGAGGAGAACGAGCATGGTTGAGACTTCGCGTCGCGCGCTGGGCGTGCTGCTGGGCGCGGCCTTCGCCACGCCTTCCCTGGCCCAGGGTTTCCCCACGCGGGGCATCCGCATCGTCGTGCCCTTCCCGCCCGGCGGCAGCACCGATCTGCTGGCGCGGCGGCTGGCGGAGAAGCTCACCGTCTCGCTCGGCCAGACCGTGCTTGTGGAGAACCGCCCCGGCGCGGGCGGCACCACTGGCGCCGACCTCGTCGCGAAATCCGCGCCCGATGGCCACACGCTGCTGATGGGTGTCACCGGCAGCAACGCCATCGCCGCGAGCCTGTTCCCGAACCTGCCCTATGACCCGGTGCGCAGCTTCGCGCCGCTTTCGCGCCTGGTCTCGGCGCCGCTGGTACTGGTGGTGAACCCGCAGCATGCGGCGCGCGACGTGGCGGGCTATATCGCCGCCGCGCGGGGCACGCCGGGCGCGCTGACCTATGCCACGCCGGGCAACGGCACCTCGATGCACCTCACCGGCGTGATGTTCGGCCAGGCGGCGGGGGTGAGCCTGCAGCATGTGCCCTATCGCGGCTCGGCCCAGGCGATGACGGATCTGATCTCGGGCCAGGTGCAATCGGCCTTCGCGGACATCCTGGTGGCGCTGCCTATGATCCGCGCCGGGCAGTTGCGCGCCCTCGCCGTCACCTCAAGCGCGCGCCACCCGCTGCTGGCGGAAATCCCGACGATGCAGGAGGCCGGGCTGGCGGGCTTCGAGGCGGCATCCTGGCAGGGCCTCTTCGCCCCCGCCGGCACCCCGGCGCCGATCCTGGAGCGCCTGCACGCCGAGGTCGCGCGCGCCATGGCCCTGCCCGAGGTGCGCGACAGCTTCGCCGCCCAGGGATTCGTGGTGGAGAGCACGACGCCGGCCGAATTCGGCCCCTTCATCGCGGCCGAGGTGGCGAAATGGGGCGCGGTGGTGCGGGCGGGGAATGTCCGCCTGGATTGATGAGCCGCGCGACCATATCGGCGCAATCTTTCCATTTGTCGCATCTGCCCCCCGCGGGCATGGTGCGGCCGCAAGCCGCGCCGACGAAAGCGCGGCACGGGAGAACGCGACCATGACCATCGCCCGCCGCGCCACACTCGCGCTGCCTTTCCTGGCCCTGAGCGGTGCCGCAAGGGCGCAGGGAACCTTCCCCTCGCGCCCCGTGCGCATCGTCGTCGCCTTCACGCCCGGCGGCACCACGGACATCATCGCGCGGCTGATCGGCGCCACGTTGAGTGAGAAATGGGGCCAGCCCGTCGCGATCGACAACCGCCCCGGCGCGGGCGGCAACATCGGCTCGGAGCATGTCGCGCGCTCCCCCGCCGATGGGCACACGCTGCTGATCGGCTCGGTCGGGCCGCTGGCGGTGAATCAGAGCCTGTTCCGCACCATGCCCTATGACACGCTGCGCGACTTCGCGCCGGTGACGCAGCTGGCCGGCGTGCCGAACATCCTCGTGGTTGGCCCGGATTTCCCAGCGCGCAACGTGGCTGAGTTCATCGCCGAGGCGAAGCGCCGGCCGGGCGCGCTCTCCTACGGCTCGACCGGGGTTGGCACCTCTTCGCATCTGTCGGGCGTGATGCTGGACATGATGGCGGGCACGGACACGCTGCACGTGCCCTATCGCGGCGCCGTAGCGCTGAACGACCTGATCTCGGGCCGGCTGAACTTCATGTTCGCGACCATCCCCTCGGTGATCGAGCAGATCCGCTCGGGCCGGCTGCGGGCGCTGGCGGTGACCAGCACGCAGCGCAGCCGCTCCTCGCCCGATGTGCCGACCATGGTGGAATCCGGCTTCCCCGATTTCAGCGCGAGCTCCTGGTTCGGCATGGTCGCCCCCGCCGCCACGCCCCGCGAGATCGTGCTAAAGCTGGCCGAGGACACCAACGCCGCGCTGCGCGTGCCGGAGAATGAGCGCAAGCTGATCGAACAGGGTGCCGACCCGGTGGGCGAAGGGCCCGATGCCTTCGCCGCCTTCATCGCCCTCGAAATCCGCCGCTGGGCCGCTATTGTCCGCGCTTCCGGCGCCACCCCTCAGTAACAAAGGCAACAACGATGCCCGACAGCCCCGATCGTTTCCGCATCCCCTCCATGCGCAGCCGCGTGACGCCGGAGGAATGGCAGGCGCGCGTGGACCTCGCCGCCTGCTACCGCCTGATCGATCTCTACGGCATGTCCGACATGGCGGCGAACCACATCTCCGTCCGCGTGCCGGGCGAGGATGGGGCGTTCCTCATCAACGCCTACGGCATGCTCTACGAGGAGATCACGGCCTCCTCCCTCGTGAAGATCGACGTGCAGGGCAATGTGCTCGCCAAGCCGGAGTTTCCCGATGGGCTCGGCTATGGCGTGAACCGCGCGGGCTTCGTCATCCATGGCGCGATCCATGAGGCGAGCCACGAGATCGCCTGCGTCATCCACACCCATACCTGGCCGGGCATGGCGGTCTCCTCGCTGGAATGCGGGTTGCTGCCGATGAACCAGACCTCGATGCGCTTCGCCAAGATCGGCTACCACGACTACGAAGGCGTGGTGCTGGATCTGGAGATGCAGGAGCGCCTGGTGCGCGACCTGGGCGACAACAATGCGCTGATCCTGCGCAACCACGGGCTGCTCACGGTGGGCAAGACGGTGGGCGAGGCCTTCAACGCCATGCACCGTCTCGAACTCTCCTGCCGCGCGCAACTCGCCGCACAGGCGACGGGGCAGAAGCTGGTCGAGGTGCCGCAGGCGGTGGTGGACGCCACCTGGAACAACTACCAGCCTGGCACGCGCCGCCCCTATGGCGTGATGGAATGGCCTGGCCTGCTCCGCAAGCTCGACCGGCTGGACCCGTCCTATCGTGACTGAGACCACCCTTCGCGCCGCCATCGGCACCTACCCGGAGACGGCGGCGCTGCTGGAAGGTCGCGTGGCCGCGCCGGGGCTGGGCTTTGACTTCCACCGGCCCTTCCCCATCACCAAGGCCTTCGCGCCGATGGTGCGCCAGGCGGCCTATGACGTGTCGGAGATGGCGATCGCGACCTTCCTGATGGCGCGCGCCTTCGACAAGCCGATGGTGCTGCTGCCCATCGTGCTGGCCGCACGCTTCCAGGAGAAGGCGCTGCTCTGCCGGCGCGATGGCCCGATCCAGGGACCGGCGGATTTGCGCGGCACGCGGATCGCCGTGCGGGCCTATTCGCAGACCACGGGGATGTGGCTGCGCGGAAGCCTGTCCGAACTGCATGGCGTGAAGGCCGAGGCGCAGGCCTGGACCACCTTCGAGGACGCGCATGTGCAGGAATTCCGCGACCCGCCCTTCGTGACGCGCGCCGCACCCGGGCAGGACCTGCTGGGCATGCTGCAATCCGGCGCGGTGGATGCGGCGATCTTCGGCAATGAACTGCCGGACGACCCCAATATCGGCCCGGTCTTCCGCGACCTGCCGGCCGCCGGCGAGGCGTTTCGCGCGCGCTACGGCTTCGAGCCGGTGAACCATCTGGTGGTGGTACGGCGCGAGGTGGCGCAACACGCGCCCGCGCTGGTCGAGCTGTTCCGCACCAGCGGCGCGCGCATCGAAACCCGCGCGTCGCTGAACCCGGCGATTGAGGTGGCGATCCGATTCTGCCGCGAACAGGGGCTGATCAACGCGCCCCTGTCGCTGGATCAGGTTTGGGCAGGGCTTCCCGCCGAAGTGGCGTGAGCCCCGGCCCGGCTACTTCTGCGCGACGAGGAAGGCGATCAGGTCGTTCAGCTGCTGCTCGTTGCGCAGGCCCGGATAGGACATGCTGCCCTGCGGCGCGACATCCTTCGGGTTGGTGATGTAGCGGCGCAGATTGGCCTCATCCCACACCAGCCCGCCCTCGCCGAGCGTGCGCATGTTGGCGGAGTAGCGGAAGCCCTCGAAGGTCGCGGCGCGGCGGCCGACGATGCCCCAGAGGTTGGGGCCCACGCCGGCGCGGCCGCCCTCATTGATCGTGTGGCAGGCGCGGCAGGTGTTGAACACGCGCTGCCCTGCAGCGGCATCCTGCGCCTGGGCAACGCCGAGCGGCGCGAGGGCAAGGGCAGCGGCCAGGGCCATGGTCAACTGACGCATCGTGGAGGCTCCTCCGGTGGGCTTGTCGATTGGGCTCGCAAAAGGGCAGTGGGACAGGCTTGCGAGGCTGTCCGAAAGTGGCAGCCTCCTGTGGCGACGCAAGGGCGCCAAGGTGAAACCTCAGACATGTGTCGTTCAGCTTGGCATCACCAAAATATCGGCAGGATTTGGCTGGGGAGAATAACGGGATCATGGAGGCCTTCTTCCGCAGCGGCCATGTCGCGGACCTGATCCTGGCGGTGCTGGCGGCCGAGGCCGTGCTGCTCGCGCTGTGGCGGCGCCGTACCGGGCGCGGACCGGACCTGCCGGCGATTCTTGCGCTGGTGCTGCCCGGCGTGGCGCTGGTGCTGGCGTTGCGTCTGGCACTGACCGGTGCCTGGTGGGGCTGGATCGGCCTGGCGCTGACCGGCGCGCTGGCGGCCCACCTGCTCGATCTGGGGCAGCGACTGCGGCGCTGATTTCTGTCAACTTTTACTGACAGATTGTGTAAGCTCGTTGTGACGGTTGCGCCTTCCGCGGCCGCGGCGAGGGAAAGCGCCATGCCCAAGCATTGTTACCGGCTCGCCTATGAACGGCTGCGCGAGGCGCTGCGCCACGCCGAACGGGGCGAGGATGCCGAGGGTCTGGCCCGCGCGCAGGCGGAACTGGATGTCTTCATCGGCGCCATGGTGACCGATCCGCGCAAGCTGCGCGCCGTGGCGCAGGACAGCCCCGGCTGCGCGCAGGAGATCATCGCCCGGGCGGAGGAGCTCGACCTGCCGCGCAGCGTGCTCGACCCGGTGCATGACGTCTCCTTCGCGCGGCTCTGGCTGGCCACGCTGGACGACCGGCAGATCCGCATGCTGCAGGGCGCGCTGGGTGATGAACTGGCCCGCCGCGCGCCGGTGCACCCCGCGCAGCGCGGCCCCTATCGGCGCCTGCCGCCGGCCTACGCGACCTACTGAAAATCGCCCCCAACGCAAAAGGGCCGGCGCATCAGCGCCGGCCCTTTTGCGTTGAAGCGGGAACCTCTCAGCCGAAGATGTCGGCCGGGCTGTCCGCGCGCAGGCTGTCGCCAAGCTCCACGCCGATCCGCGCCGCATCGCGCGGCGAGCCGGAGAGCTTGCGCTTCAGCAGGAAGGAGCCGTCGGCGCGCGCCACCAGGCCGGTGAGCTCAAGCGAGCCATCGGCCTTCATCCGCGCATGCCCGCCGATCGGCGTGCGGCAGGAGCCATCGAGCGAGCCCAGCAGCGCACGCTCGGCCGCGCTGACATAGGCAGCCTCGCGGTCCTCGATGGCGGAGAGCAGCTCGCGCAGCTCGACATCATCGGCGCGCACGGTGACACCCACGATGCCCTGGCAGGCGGCGGGCACCATCAGCTCGGGGTCGAGCACCACGGCCGCCTCATGCGCCATCTCCAGCCGGTTGAGGCCGGCGAGTGCGAGCAGCGAGGCTTCCGGCCCGCCTTCCTGGCGCACCTTGGACAGGCGCATCTGGACGTTGCCGCGGATGATCTCGACCTGCAGGTCAGGCCGGGCATGCAACAGCTGCGACTGGCGCCGCACGCTCGCCGTGCCGATCAACGCGCCCTTGGGTAGGCAGGCATAGGGATCGGCGGCATCCACCTCCCGGCATGTGGGGCCGAGCACGATGGCATCTCGGGAGTCCTCGCGCTTCAGCGCGCAGGCCAGGACGATGCCGGGCGGCAGCTCGGTCTCGAGGTCCTTCATGCTGTGCACGGCGAAATCGACGCGGCCATCGAGCAGGGCCTCGTGGATTTCCTTCGCGAAGAGACCCTTGCCGCCGATATCGGCCAGCCGCTTGTTCAGCACCATGTCGCCGGAGGTGGCGATCACATGCTCCTCGAAGGCCTTCACGTCGCGCAGCACGGGGCAGACGCGGGTGATGAGGGAGAGGAAGTGCCGCGTCTGCCACAGCGCGAGCGGCGAGCCGCGCGTGCCCACCTTGAGCGGCAGGGTCCGCGTGGACTGGCGGGAATGGGGATTGCCGTGGATGGCGCCACGATGGCGCAGCCCCTCGGTGCTGGAATCGAGCGATGAAAGCAGCATGCTCAGGCGTCTCCGCGGGCGGTCGTGATCATCGGGCTCATGCGCGGGCGAGCCCGAACAGATGCGCGAGATCCTTGAAGAAGATCTTGACGTGCGCCATCGGATCACGACGCACGAGTTCCTTGTTCATGTAGGCCTCCCAGGTGAGGCGCTGCACGTCCTTGTCCCGGCAGATCGCGACGAATTTCTCGCGGCGCTTGTCCGAGGAATACCAGAAATACTGCATGATCCCGAGGATCCAGAAGACCCGGCCATGCAGCTTCATGAAGCGCTTGCGCGCACCGGCCAGTTCGCGTGCATCGCCGGTGGCGACGAAGGCGTGCGCGGCATCGGCGGCGAGCCGCCCGCAGAGCATGGCGTAGTAGATGCCCTCGCCCGAGGCCGGCGCGACCACGCCCGCGGCGTCGCCGGCGAGCACCACGTCGCGGCCATTGTCCCACTTCTTCAGAGGCTTCAGCGGAATGGGCGCGCCCTCGCGCCGCACCGTCTTCACCTTGTCGAGCCCCGTCGCCGCGCGCAGGTCGCCGACCGAGCCGCGCAGCGAGAAGCCCTTATGCGCGCTGCCCGTGCCGATGCTGACCTTGTCGCCATGCGGGAAGATCCAGGCGTAGAAATCCGGCGAGAGCTTGCCCTGGTAGAAGACGTCGCAGCGCAGCGGATCGTATTTCGGCGCCTCGTCCTTCGGCGCTTCGACGATCTCGTGATAGGCGAAGACGCAGGGGATCTTATCCGCGCCCGGCACGCTCTGCTTCGCCACCTGGCTGCGCGCGCCATCGGCGCCGATCACGCAGCGCGTGCGCAGCCGGATCGGCACGCTGTCATCGGCCACGCCCTTCGGCGTGTAGGTGACGACGGTGACGCCATCGGCGTCACGCTCGAGCTTCTCGAAGGTGCCGGTGGCGCGGGTCGCGCCTGCGTCCGCCGCGCGGGCGCGGAGAAATTCGTCGAAGCTGTCGCGATCGACCATGCCGACATAGCCGCCATCGATCGGCATATCGACCTCCTTCTCGGAGGGCGCGATCATGCGCGCGCAATTCACGCGCGCGACGAGCATGTGCTGGGGGATGTCGAAGTCGCGGATCAGCCGCGGCGGGATGGCGCCGCCGCAGGGCTTGATGCGCCCCGCCTTGTCGAGCAGCAGCACCGCGCGCCCCTGCTTGGCGAGATCATGTGCCGCGGTCGCACCGGACGGGCCACCGCCCACCACGACCACATCCCAGACATCCTGCGTGGCCATCTTGTGTTGCCCTTCCCCGTAACTCATGCCGAGGCCGCCGGCGCCATGGGCCCGAAGCTCGGCGTCCGATCCGTGGCCGCGCGGCCGATGCGCGTGGCCAGCCAGGCGGCGACCAGGAACAGCGCCGCATCGGCCAGGAACACCGTGACATAGCCACCCGAGGCGCTGCCGGTGGCGAGCCGCCCGAGATCCAGCACCACTGTGCCGGCCAACCCGCCGAGCCCGAAGGCGATGGCCTGCGCGGCGCCAAACATGCCCATGCGCACGCCCTCGCGCCCGTCGCGGCCCTGGTTCACCAGCTGCATCATCGCGGCGATGGCCGCGGCGGCGAAGGCGCCATTGGCGACACCCAGCGCGAAGAAGGCCTCCCGGATCGGAAATTCCGCGCCGGCCATGCCAGAGGCCGCCAGCGCCAGCAGCAGCGCCGCCGCACTCAGGCAGCCGCCCAGGATCCAGCGCCGCAGCACGGCCACCCGCCCGCCGGCCAGGGAGCCGACGATGGCGATCAGGATCATGCCCGCGAGCACGCCGCCATGCTGCAGCGAGGAAAGCCGCGTGGTCTCGCCCAGCGACATGCCGAAGACCGTGCCGGCGAAGGGCTCCAGGATCAGGTCCTGCGCGCTGTAGGCCAGCATGGAGACGAAGACGAAGATGGTGAACTGGCGCGCCTGCTTCTCGGCCCAGACCTGGCGCAGCGCGACGCGGAAGGGCGTGGTGGTGGCGGCGGTGGCGCTGCGCGGCGCGCTGCGCCCCTCAATGCCCGCCACCGCGACAACGCTGAGCAGGAAGGCGATCGCGGAGACGCCGGCCGCGACCGCCACCAGCCGCTCGCCCGAATAGGGATCCAGCAGCCGGCCCGCGAAGGCGGTGGTCAGCACGAAGCCCGCGATCATCATGATCCAGACCAGCGAGGCCGCGGCCGGCTTGCGCGCCGGCGAAACCCGCGCGGCCAGCAGCACCAGCAGCGAGGTGCCCGCCGCGCCGACGCCGAGCCCCACCAGCAGGAAGGCCAGCACCGCCAGCGCCACGCCGGGGACCACCGCCGTGCCCATCCAGGCGGTCGCCACGGCGGCGAGCACGCCGCCCAGCGCCAGCACGGCCATGCCGCCGATGATCCATGGCGTGCGCCGCCCGCCCTGGTCCGAGCCATGGCCAAGCCGCGGGCGCAGCATCTGCACCGCGTAGTGCAGCGCCACCAGCAGCCCTGGCAGCGTCGCCGGCAAGGCGTGTTCCACCACCATCACGCGGTTCAGCGCCGCCGTCGTCAGCACCACCACCGCACCGAGCGAGGTCTGCACGAGGCCGAGCCGGATAATGCCCAGCCAGCCGAGCGGCGGAAGCGGTGCCGTGGTCATGGCGTGCCGCCCATATTCGCCAGGGCAACGGCGCTCACCATCATGCCGCTGACATAGAGCGTGATGCCGGTGCCGTTGTACCAAGGCGCGAGGCCGCGCGGATCGCGCAGCAGCTTGCGCATCAGCAGGATCTGCGCGGCGAGCACGCCGGCCACCATCGCTGCCTGCAGCGGCGCATCCCAGGCGAGCAGTAGCCCCACCACCACCGCCTGCGGCGCCGCCATGAACAGGCAGGCCACCTTCGCCGCGCGCTCGGCGCCAAGGATCACCGGCAGGGAGCGCAGGCCGAAGCGCGTATCGCCCTCGATCGACTTGAAGTCGTTCAGCGTCATGATGCCATGCGCGCCAAGCCCGTAGAGCAGCGCGATGGCGACCACGCGCGCATCCGGCGCGGCCTGGGTCAGCACCGCGGTTGCCGTGATCCAAGGCAGGGTCTCATAGCTGAGCCCGCAGGCGAGGTTGCCCCACCAGCCATTCTTCTTGAGCCGCAGCGGCGGCGCCGAATAGATCCAGGCCATCACCACCGCGAGGCAGGTGGCGGCGAAGCCCCAAGGGCCGAGCACGGCGCTGATCGCCAGCGACAACACCGTCCAGGCGATGGCGATGTAGAGGCCCCAGCGCCCCGGCATGCGGCCCGAGGGAATGGGCCGGTGCGGCTCGTTGATCGCGTCCACATGGCGGTCGTACCAGTCGTTCACCGCCTGGCTCATGCCGCAGACCATGGGGCCGGTGAGCAGGATGCCCAGCGCGATCAGCGGATAGACTTCCCAGAAGCTGACACCGGCCGCTACCACGCCGCAGCCGAAGGCCCACATGGGCGGGAACCAGGTGACGGGCTTGAGCAGTTCGAGCACCGCGGCCGGCTGCAGCCGTCCCGACGCCTCGATCCGCCCGGCCGTGCCCGCGCGCCCCGACATCTCAGCCCTGCCCCTCATCGGCGGCGAGGTCGCCAAGCCCGTAGCGGCGCAGCTTCACATAGAGGCTCTGCCGCGACAGGCCGAGCATTTCGGCCGCCGAGGCGCGGTTGTCGCCGGTCAGCTCCAGCGCGGCCTCGATGCACAGGCGCTCGATTGCGTCCGTCGCCTCGCGCACCAGATCCTTCAGCGGGACGCGGCCGATGAGCTCGGTCAGCTGCTCGACCGAGCGCGTGGCGCCGGCGGCGGTGCGCGCGGCCGGGCGCGTGCGCGGGCCGATGTCGCGGATGTCAAAGCCGAAGCAGGCCTCGCCGCCGTTCATGACGGCAACGGCGGAGATCTCGACCTCCGACTGCGCGCCGAGATCGCCGCGCAGCGTCGTGGCATAGAGCCGCACCGCGCCGCGCGCGCGCAGATTGGAGAGCAGCACTTCCAACTCGACACCCTGCTGGCCGAGCCAGCGATCGAGCGGCTCGCCGCGCGCCTGGTCCTCGCTGGTCAGCTGCGCCATGTCGAGGAAGGCGGCGTTGGTGGTCAGGATGCGGGCGGAGTTATCCGTGATGACGAAGGCGTCGGGCACCACCTCGATCACCTTGAGCAGCTTGTCCTGCACCGCGGGCAGGACGATGTCGGCATTGCCGCCCTGCGAGAGGTTGAGCCGCACGAGGAAGAGAAGACCGCCCTCCTGCCGGAAGGTGCTGGCCGAGACCAGGACCTCCTGCGAATCCTCGGCGAGGCGCGCGCGCACGTCATCCGCGCGACCGGCGCTGCGGACGGTGCCGAGCAGCGCCTGCACCGGCGCGCGGTCTTCGCCCACGAAGATCTCGGCCAGGGCGCGGCCCGGCATGCGGCGCGCGCCGCGGCCGAACAGGCGCTGCGCGGCCGGGTTGGCCTCCATGATGCGCTGCGTCTCGGCATCCAGGATCAGCACGGGATCGACCGACATCTGGAACAGAAGGCGATAGCGCGTCTCGGCCTGGCGCAGGCGCGAATAGTCGCGCTCCATCGATTGCTGCACCTCGACGAGGCGCTGCTGCAACTGGGAGACTGGGCGCAGGTCGCGCCCGAAGACGATGCGCCGCCCGGCATCGCCAATCGGCGCCACCGAACAGAGCACCGGGATCGAGGCGCCGCGTGCGGAAAGCTGGTTCACATGGCGCCAGCGCGGCGCGGAGGGGAAGGTCTGGTCGCCGAGCAGGGCCTCGACCTTGCTGCGGCTGTCACGCGCGACGGTGTCGATCCACGCCTTGCCGAGCCAGGTCTCCTGGCTGTCGAATTCGCGCGCCAGCTCCTCGCTGCTGAAGGCGATGTCGCGGATCGCGCCATCCTCATCGAGCACAATGGCGATGTCGGCGGCGGCGGCGATCAGCCCAGCCGTGGCATCGGCATCGAGATTGCCCAGCGACTTCCGTGGCGCCCTGAAGGATTTCACGAGCGCCTGCATCCTTGAGCCTCGGGGATCGCGCTGCGATCCCCCCGCCAATCCGGTTGCGGCTGCGCCGATCCAACTCGGTCGTGCGGACCGCGGGAGGGGTTGTCCACGATCAGCTCTCGATCGTCAGCAGGGCGAGCAGCGATTCGGCCTTCAGCGCCGCCTGCTGGCCATCAGTCGCCGTGGCATCCGCGCCGACCAGCACCGCGAGTTCAGGCTGTTCGTTGAAGATCTTGCCGCCAACAAGCACGCCGATCTGCGGATTGCGCGAGGCGCGGCGGATGTCGCGGATCGCCGAGGCCAGCGTATCGAGGCGCTGGTCGCAGGACAGCGAGAAGCCTACCATCGTGAACCATTCCTTGCGCACCATGGCGACCAGTTCGCGCACCGTGGTGCCGGTGCCGCTGCAGACTTCCCAGCCCTGGCGGCGGAAGAACTCGCCCACCATCAGCAGGCCGAAGCTGTGCTGCTCGCCGGGCACGGGCGCGAGCAGGATGCGGCGTTCCTGGTCGCGGCGGCCGAAGCGCGGCTGGAAGGTGGAGCTGTGCTCCAGCACCACCTGCTGCAGGCAGCAAAGGCCCACGGTCACGGCGGTGAAATCGCAGGCATCCTGCTCCCACATCTCGCCGAGCCGGCGCGCGACGGGGGCAAGCAGGCCGAGATAGACGCGCTCGAGCGGCATGCCGCGGCTGCGCAGGCCGCTGATATAGGCGAGCGAGCCGGCGAGGTCGCCATTCTGCGCCAGGGCGGTCAGCCGGGCGACATCCTCGGCGCTCGGGGCGGCGCCGCTGACATTGTCGATATAGGCGGGGGGCGACGACTCGCGCCGCGCCAGGACAAGGCGCGGGATCACGTCGTTCTCCAGGGTATGTGCCAGAAGCGCGACACGGCGATGGGCGGAGGGGCGCGCGCGACGGCGTGCGGCGAGCGCTTCGGCCTGGGTGGCGAAATCGGATCGGGGGAGGTGGGCGGGGGATTGGCCGGCAGATGGTTGCAGGGCGCCGCACGTGGCCTCGGTGGAGGCGTCGGGCGGGGTCCGGCTCATCTCGGCGGTCTGCATGTCGGCTTCCATGGACTTCGCAGCCATTGCCCTCTCCTGTGACCCCACCATCCTGCCGACCAGCCCGGCATGTCAATCCCGATTTACGTCAATCGTCCTTGACACTCGACGTCGCAGCCCTCTAGCCTCCGGATCAAGAGCACAAGGTGGGGGAGAGAATAGTGCGATGCGATCCGCCCCAGAGGCTCGCTAATCGCTTGTTTTCTCAGCCTTCCCTCGAGCATCCCGCGACCCTTGGCGGGTCACGGTGTTCTCCGGGAAGGCAAGCGGACCGCCTTTGACGGAGGGTTGTCAAGCTATGCTTACAGCGAACGGTTTGCGCGGCCTGGTTGACGCCCTGGACGGCTCCCCCTGGGGGGCCACGGCGGGTCGCCCGGCACGTCACCCGGCTGCCACGGAGCGCGCCCGACGCGCGCTCTACACGCCCGAGGAGCGCGCCCGCCGCGACTCGACGCGCTGGACGCTGGTGCAGGGAATCCTCGCCCCGGTGCAGTTCCTGGTCTTCCTGGTCAGCCTCGGCCTCGTTCTGCACTACCTGACCACCGGCACGGGCCTCGAGGCCGCGACGATCTCCGTCGTGGTGAAGACGCTGGTGCTCTACGCCATCATGATCACCGGCTGCATCTGGGAGAAGGTGGTCTTCGGCCGCTACCTCTTCGCCCCCGCCTTCTATTGGGAAGACGTGTTCAGCATGCTGGTGATGGCGCTGCACACGGCCTATCTGCTCGCGGTACTCACCGGCTTCGGCGAGGCGCGCGGCCAGATGTTCCTCGCCCTGGCCGCCTATGCCGCCTATGTCGTCAATGCCGGCCAGTTCGTCTGGAAGCTGCGCCTCGCGCGGCTTGATGAGCAGCGCAGCAAATCCTCGCTCGACCATGGTGTGGCGGCATGACGGCTTCGGCCGCCCTGCCGGCGCTTGGCGTGCCCGATTGCGGGCCCGTGCGCCCGGTGCTGCGCGAACGCGGCCAGCATGAGGTGTTCTGCGGCCTGACCGGCATCGTCTGGCTGCACCGCAAGATCCAGGACGCCTTTTTCCTGGTGGTTGGCAGCCGTACCTGCGCGCATCTGCTGCAATCCGCCGCCGGCGTGATGATCTTCGCCGAGCCGCGCTTCGGCACCGCCATCATCGATGAGCGCGATCTCGCGGGCCTCGCCGACTGCAATGCCGAGCTCGACCGTGTGGTGACCAAGCTTGTCGAGCGCCGGCCGGACATCAAGCTGCTGTTCCTGGTCGGCTCCTGCCCCTCCGAGGTCATCAAGCTCGACCTTTCCAAGGCGGCGCAGCGCCTGTCGCAGCGCCTTTCGCCGCGGGTGCGCGTGCTGAACTATTCCGGCAGCGGGATCGAGACCACCTTCACCCAGGGCGAGGATGCCTGCCTCACCGCCCTGGTGCCCGAGATGCCGGCCGAGCCCGGCACCGCGCGCTCGCTGCTCGTCGTCGGCGCGCTGGCCGAGGTGGTGGAGGACCAGTTCCTGCGCCTCTTCGCCGCGCTTGGTGTGGGCCCGGTGCGCTTCCTGCCGAGTCGCCGCGCCACGGAGCTGCCGGCGATCGGCCCCGGCACGCGCTACATCCTCGCGCAGCCCTTCCTGGGCGACACGGCGCGGGCGCTGGAGGCGCGTGGCGCCACGCGCATTGCCGCCCCCTTCCCGCTCGGCGTCGAGGGCACCACCGCCTGGCTGCGCGCGGCGGCGGATGTCTGGGGCGTGCCTGCTGCCCGCTTCCAGGAGGCGACGGAGAGTGCCGCCGCCCGCGCCACCGCCGCACTCGGGCGCATCCGCGAACGTCTCGGTGGCAAATCGGTGTTCTTCTTCCCTGACAGCCAGCTCGAGATCCCGCTGGCGCGCTTCCTGTCGCGCGAGCTCGGCATGCGGCTGACGGAAGTCGGCACGCCCTATCTGCATCGCCAGCATCTGGCTGAGGAGCTCGCGATGCTCCCGCCGGACGTGCAGCTCAGTGAAGGCCAGCATGTGGAGCGGCAGCTCGATCGCTGCCATGCCGCGAAGCCCGACATCACCGTCTGTGGCCTCGGCCTCGCGAACCCGCTCGAGGCCGCGGGCATGACGACGAAATGGTCCATCGAGCTCGTCTTCACGCCGATCCAGGGCTACGACCAGGCCGCCGACCTCGCCGAACTCTTCGCGCGCCCGCTCGTGCGCCGCGCACGGCTCGAGGTGTAGGGCCATGGAACTCGCCGTCTGGACCTATGAAGGCCCGCCGCATGTGGGCGCCATGCGCATCGCCACCGCGATGGCCGGCGTGCACTACGTGCTGCACGCGCCGCAGGGCGACACCTATGCCGACCTGCTCTTCACGATGATCGAGCGCCGCAGCACGCGCCCGCCGGTGACCTACACCACCTTCCAGGCGCGCGACCTCGGCGGCGATACGGCCGAGCTGTTCATGACGGCGGCGCGTGAGTCCTTCGCCCGCTTCAAGCCGCAGGCGATGCTGGTGGGCTCCTCCTGCACGGCGGAGCTGATCCAGGACGATCCTGGTGGCCTGGCCAAGACGCTCGGCCTGCCGATTCCCGTGGTGGCGCTGGAACTGCCGTCCTATCAGCGCAAGGAGAATTGGGGCGCGGCGGAGACCTTCTACCAGCTCGTCCGCGCCTGCGCCGGCCCGCATGTGCCGCGCCCGGGCACCGCCCGCGCGCCGCGTGCCGAGGGCCAGGCCCCGCGCTGCAATATCCTCGGCCCGACCGCACTCGGCTTCCGGCATCGCGACGACGTGCAGGAGGTGGAGAAGCTGCTGCTCGGCATGGGCGTCGAGATCAATGTGATCGCCCCCGAGGGCGCGACGCCCGCCGATCTCGCGCGGCTGGGCGAGGCCGATTTCAACGTCGTGCTCTATCCCGAGATTGCCGGCGTGGCGGCCACTTGGCTGAAGCGCAGCTTCGGCCAGCCCTTCACCACCGTCATCCCGATCGGCGTCGGCGCGACGCGTGATTTCGTCGCCGAAGTCGCGGGCCTCGCCGGCATCGCGCCGACGCTCGCGGAACGCGCGCTGCGCCTGCCCTGGTACTCGCGTTCGGTGGACAGCACCTACCTCACCGGCAAGCGAGTCTTCATCTTCGGCGATGCGACGCATGCCGTGGCCGCGGCGCGCGTGGCGTCGAAGGAACTCGGCTTCACCGTGGTGGGGCTCGGCACCTATTCGCGCGAATTCGCCCGTGACGTGCGCGAAGCGGCGAAGGGCCTGGGGCTCGAGGCGCTCATCACCGACGACTATCTGGAAGTCGAGCAGCAGATCGCCGCACTCCATCCCGAGCTCGTGCTGGGCACGCAGATGGAGCGTCATGTCGCGAAGCGGCTGGGCATTCCCTGCGCGGTGATCTCCGCCCCCGTGCATGTGCAGGACTTCCCGGCCCGCCACTCGCCCCAGATGGGGATCGAGGGCGCGAATGTGCTCTTCGACACCTGGGTCCATCCGCTGATGATGGGGCTAGAGGAACATCTGCTTGGGATGTTCCGCGAGGATTTCGAGTTTCACGACGGCGCCACGCCTTCCCACCTGGCGACGTCAAAGTTGGGCATGGAGGCCGCGCCCGCCGCGCAGCCACTGCCCTCGCCCGCGGCGGTGACTCCCCACACCGCCGCGGGCGCCCCCCTTGCCGATCTTGCCCCGGGCTGGGGCGCGGATGCCGAGAAGGAGCTGAAGAAGATCCCGTTCTTCGTGCGCGGGAAGGCGCGGCGCAACACGGAGCGCTTCGCCCAGGAACGCGGCATCGCAACCATCACCGTCGAGACCCTGTATGACGCCAAAGCCCACTATTCCCGCTGAGGCCTCCGACATGCGGCGCGGTGCGGGCGCTGTCGTGTCAGGTCCGATGATCCGGGTGGTGATCGTGACGATGGACAGCCATTTCGGCAGCTCCATCACCACGGCGCGCCTCGCCCTGCGGCGCGAATTGCCGCAGCTCGACCTCGTGATGCACGCCGCCGACGAATTCGCCTCCTGCGAGACGGCGCTTGCCGCCTGCATCGCCGATATCGAGCGCGCCGATATCATCATCACCGGCATGCTCTTCATGGAGGACCATATCCGCCTGGTGCTGCCGGCGCTGACGGCGCGGCGCGAGCATTGCGATGCCATGGTCTGCGCCCTCTCGGCGCCGGAGGTCATGAAGCTGACCAAGATCGGTCGCTTCAGCATGTCGGGCGAGGCCAAGGGCATCGTCGGCCTGCTGAAGAAGCTGCGCGGCAAGCCGAATGGCGCGGGGGCGAGCGGCAAGGGGCAGATGAAGATGCTGAAGGAGCTGCCGAAGCTCCTGCGCTTCATCCCCGGCACGGCGCAGGATGTGCGGGCCTATTTCCTCACGCTGCAATACTGGCTCGCAGGCTCGGCGGACAATCTGCAGAGCATGGTTGCCATGCTGGTGAACCGCTACGCCGATGGCCCGCGCAAGCCCTTCGCCGGCCGGCTGAAGGTTGCCCCGCCCGTCGAGTATCCCGATGTCGGCATCTATCACCCGCGCGCCAAGGGCCGGGTGGTGGACAATGTCGCGGCGCTGCCGCGCAATGGCACGCAGGGCACGGTGGGGCTGGTGCTGCTGCGCTCCTATGTGTTGGCGAACAATGCCCGGCACTATGACGGCATGATCGCCGCCCTCGAGGCGCGCGGCCTGAACGTGATCCCGGTCTTCGCCTCGGGCCTCGATGCCCGCCCGGCGCTGGATGCCTATTTCCTCCACAATGGCGTGCCTTGCGTGGATGCCGTGGTGTCGCTCACCGGTTTCTCGTTGGTGGGCGGGCCTGCCTACAATGATGCGCGGGCGGCCGAGGAAGTGTTGGCGAAGCTCGATGTGCCCTACATCACGGCGCATCCGCTGGAATTCCAGACGATGCGCCAGTGGAAGTCCGACCAGCGCGGTCTGCTGCCGGTGGAGGCGACCATGATGGTCGCGATCCCCGAGCTGGATGGCGGCATCTGGCCGATGACCTTCGGCGGGCGCTGCGGCGCCTCCGAGATTCCGGAAGAACGTTGCGCGGGCTGCGACGGCGTGAACTGCGCCCGCAACATGGTGCCGCATGTCGAGCGCGCGGGGATGCTCGCGGCGCGTGTGGCGCGCATGGTGGCGCTGCGGCGCTCCAAGCGCGCGGAGCGCAAGATCGCCACCGTGCTGTTCAACTTCCCGCCCAATGCCGGCACCACCGGCACGGCCGCCTATCTCGGCGTCTTCGACTCGCTGTTCAACACGCTGAAGGCGATGCAGGCGGCGGGTTACACCGTCGAGATTCCCGAATCCGCCGATGTGCTGCGGGAGATGGTGATCAACGGCAACCGCGAGCGCTACGGCAGCACCGCGAATGTCGGCGCCATGGTCGATGTGGACACGCATATCCGCCGCACGCCCTGGCTGCATGAGATCGAGGCGAGCTGGGGCCCCGCGCCGGGCAAGGTGATGAGCAACGGGCGCGAGATCTTCATCTTCGGCGTGCGGCTCGGCAACGTCTTCGTCGGCGTGCAGCCCGGCTTCGGCTATGAGGGCGACCCGATGCGCCTGCTCTTCGAGCATGGCTTCGCCCCCACCCATGCCTTCAGCGCCTTCTATCGCTGGCTGGCGGAGGATTTTGGCGCCCATGCGGTGCTGCATTTCGGCACGCATGGCGCGCTGGAATTCATGCCCGGCAAACAGGCCGGCATGTCGGGTTCCTGCTGGCCGGACCGGCTGATCGGCGACCTGCCGAACTTCTACCTCTACGCCTCGAACAACCCCTCCGAGGGCATGCTGGCGAAGCGCCGCGCGGGGGCGACGCTGATCAGTTACCTCACGCCGCCGATCTCCTCGGCCGGGCTGTATCGCGGGCTGCTCGACCTGAAATCCTCGATCGATCGCTGGCGCACGCTGGAACCCGACGCCGATCACGGCCAGCGCGCCGCCCTTTCCGGCCTGATCCAGGCGCAGGCCGTGGCGGTGAACCTCGCCGTGGCCGAGCCGGTCTGGGGCGAGGGCGCGGAGGGCGAGATCCAGCGCCTTGGCCGGTCGCTGCTTGAGCTGGAATACACGCTGATCCCGCACGGGCTGCATGTGGTCGGCGCGCCGCCGAATGCCGAGCAGCGGACGGAGCTTCTGGACGCAGCCGGCGTGACGGACCCCGCGGCGCGGGCGAAGTATGATGCGCTCCTGGCGGCGGATAGCGAGATCCCCGGCATCCTTCATGCGCTCGATGGCCGCTATGTGCTGCCCGCGCCGGGCGGCGACCTGCTGCGCACCATGGATGTGCTGCCCACGGGGCGGAACCTGCACGGCTTCGACCCCTTCAAGCTGCCCAGCGCCTTCGCCATGCAGGATGGCGCGCGCCAGGCGGCGCGGCTGCTGGAACGCCATCATGCCGATGGCCGCGAGCCGCCTGAGAGCATCGCCATGGTGCTCTGGGGCACCGACAATCTGAAGACCGAGGGCGGGCCCATTGCCCAGGCACTCGCGCTCATGGGGGCCGCGCCGCGCTTCGACAGCTACGGCCGTCTCTCGGGCGCGATGCTCACCCCGCTCGCCGAGCTTGGCCGGCCGCGCATCGATGTGGTGATCACGCTCTCGGGCATTTTCCGCGACCTGCTGCCGCTGCAGATGAAGCTGCTGGCGGAAGCCGCGCTGCTCGCCGCCAAGGCCGAAGAGCCGATCGAGCAGAACTACATCCGCAAGCATGTGCTGGCGCATCTCGCGCAGCATGGCGGCAGCATCGAGGAGGCCGCGCTCCGCGTCTTCGGCAATGCCGATGGCACCTACGGCGCCAGCGTGAACGCGCTGGTTGGCAACGGGGCCTGGAACGATGAGGACGAACTCGCCGAGGCCTTCGTGAAGCGCAAGGGCTTCGCCTATGGGCTCGACGGCAAGCCGGCGCGCGCCGACAAGGTGCTGGGTGCGGTGCTCGCGACGGTGGATGTGACCTACCAGAACCTCGACAGCATCGAGGTGGGCGTCACCACGGTGGACCACTACTTCGACACGCTGGGCGGCATCAGCCGTGCCGTGCGGCGCGCGCGCGGCGGCATCGCCTCCACCGTCTATATCGGCGACCAGACGCGCGGCGATGGCCAGGTGCGCACCATCGCCGAGCAGGTGACGCTGGAGACCCGCACCCGCGCGCTGAACCCGAAATGGTATGAGGCGCTGCTCAAGCACGGCTTCGAAGGCGTGCGCGAGATCGAGGCGCATGTGACCAACACCATGGGCTGGTCGGCGACGACCGGCGGCGTTGCGCCCTGGGTCTACGAAAAGCTTGCGGAGACCTATGTGCTCGATGTCACCATGCGCAATCGCATGGCCAAGCTGAACCCCACCGCCTCGGCCCAGATCGCCAACCGGCTGATCGAAGCCACCGAGCGCAAATACTGGTCGCCCACCGCGGAGGTGCTCGATGCGCTGCGCCGCGCGGGCGAGGAACTTGAAGATCGACTCGAGGGGATCACCCCGGAGATGGCCGTATGACCGTGATCATGAATCCCCCTCCCGGCTCCAGCCTGTCCCGGCGGGGTGATGGCGATGGCAGCGTCCAGGTGCATATGGACGATCCGCTCAAGATCGAGGGGGCCAAGGTCTTCGCGATCTACGGCAAGGGCGGCATCGGCAAGAGCACGACCAGCTCCAACCTCTCGGTCGCCTTCGCCAAGCTCGGTAAGCGCGTGCTGCAGATTGGCTGTGACCCGAAGCACGACAGCACCTTCACCCTCACCGGCCGCATGATCCCAACCGTGATCGACGTGCTGGACGGCGTTGGCTTCCATGCCGAGGAACTGCGGCCCGAGGATTTCGTCGTCGAGGGCCGCCATGGCGTGCTCTGCGTCGAGGCCGGCGGCCCGCCCGCGGGCACGGGCTGCGGTGGCTATGTCGTGGGCCAGACGGTGAAGCTGCTGAAGGAGCATCACCTGCTGGAAGATACGGATATCGTGATCTTCGACGTGCTAGGCGATGTCGTTTGCGGCGGCTTCGCGGCGCCGCTGCTGCACGCCGATCGCGGCGTGATCGTGGCCGCGAATGATTTTGACAGCATCTTCGCGATGAACCGCATCGTCGCGGCGATCAAGGCGAAGTCACAGAATTACGGCGTGCGGCTCGGCGGCGTCATCGTCAACCGCTCGAAGGACACGGATCAGATCCAGAAATACAATGATGCGACGGGCATGAAGATGCTCGCGCACCAACCGGACCTCGATATCATCCGCCGCTCGCGCCTGAAGAAGGCGACCCTCTTCGACATGGAGGAGAGCCCGGAAGTGATCGCGGTGCAGAACGAGTATCTGCGCGTCGCGGCCTCGCTGCTCGCCGGCGTGCCGGCGCTGGATGCGACGCCGCTCAAGGATCGCGAGATCTTCGACCTGCTCGGGTACGACTGAGATGCCCACCACCACCTACCAGACCCGCCGCGGCGAGCTGGAAACCTATTTCGATCGCACGGCCGTCAAGGCGTGGGAGCGCCTGACCTCCGACGCGCCGGTCAGCGGCATCCGCGCCACGGTGCGCGCCGGACGCGATGCGATGCGCGGCACGCTGCTCTCCTGGCTGCCGGCCGACCTCACCGGCAAGCGGGTGCTTGATGCCGGCTGCGGCACGGGCGCCCTTGCTGTCGAGGCTGCGCGGCGCGGGGCAGAGGTGGTGGCGGTGGATATTTCGCCGACCCTGATCGGCATCGCGCAGGAACGCGCAGCCGGGCAGCATGGGAGTGGGCATGTCGAGTTCCGCGCCGGTGACATGCACGACATGGCGCTCGGCCAGTTCGACCATGTCGTGGCGATGGACAGTCTGATCCACTATAAGCCCGCCGATGTTGCGCGCGTGGTCGCGAGCCTGGCGGCGCGCACCAGCACCTCCATCGTCTTCACCTTCCCGCCGAGCTCCGCCTTCCTGCTCGCCTTCCTCGCCGTGGGGCGGCTGGTGCCGCGCGGTGATCGCTCGCCTGCAATCGTGCCTGTAACGGAGGCGAAGCTGCGGCGCCTACTGACCGTCGAGCCCGGGCTCGGCGAGTGGCGCGCGCTGCGCAGCCATCGCGTGGCGAGTGGCTTCTATACCTCCCATGCGCTGGAGCTGCGACGCGCATGAGCTTGAATTCGCGCATCATCAGGCAATGGACGAAACTGGGCGCGCACATGCTGCCCTTCGCGAGCGCGACGTCCGAAACCCTGCCGATGTCGCGATTGCTGCGCCTGTCGCTGTTCCAGATCTCCTGCGGCATGGCGGCGGTGCTGCTGGTGGGTACGCTCAACCGCGTGATGATCGTTGAGTTGAAGGTGCCCGCCGCGCTGGTCGCGCTGATGGTGGCGCTGCCCTTGGTCTTCGCGCCGCTGCGCGCGTTGATCGGCTTCAAGTCGGACAACTACAAATCGCTGCTGGGCTGGAAGCGGGTGCCCTATCTTTGGCTTGGCACGACGATCCAGTTCTCCGGCCTGGCGATGATGCCCTTCGCGCTCCTCGTACTCTCGGGCGACACCTGGGCCGAGCCCTGGGTAGGCCAGCTGGCGGCCGCAATCTCCTTCCTCATGGTGGGCGCGGGCATGCACACCGTGCAGACGGTGGGCCTGGCACTGGCGACGGATCTCTCGCCGCGTGAGCAGCAGCCGAATGTAGTGGCCATGCTCTCGGCCATGCAACTGCTCGGCATGGTCATCTCGGCGCTGGTCTTCGGCGCGATTCTGGCGGATTTCAACCAGCTCAAGCTGATCCAGGTGGTGCAGGGCGCGGCCGCGCTGACGCTGATCCTGAACTTCGTCGCCGTCTGGCAGCAGGAGGCACGCGATCCCACGCGCACCGCCCGCATGGCGGAATCCGAGCCCGGCTTCCTCGAGAGCTTCCGCCTGCTGCGCCAGACCGGTCCCTGGAATCGCCGGCTGCTCGGCGCGGGACTTGGCGCCGCGGCTTTCGCGATGCAGGACGTGCTGCTCGAACCCTATGGCGGCCAGGTACTGGGCCTTCCGGTTGGCGGCACGACGGCGCTCTCCGCGTTGCTCGCCGGCGGGGCGGTGCTGGGTTTCCTGCGCGCTGCGCGGCGGCTCGGCCAGGGTGCGGATGCGCATCTCGTCGCGGCGCATGGCGCGCTGTTCGGCATCGCCGGCTTCACACTGATCGTACTGTCCGGCGCGACTACGCAGGTCGGCTTCTTCATCGTCGGCGTGATGCTCATCGGCTACGGCGCCGGCCTGTTCGGGCATGCGACGCTGACCGCCTGCATGGCGGCCGCCCCGCAGGACCAAGTGGGCCTTGCCCTTGGCGTCTGGGGTGCCGTGCAGGCGACCTGCGCGGGCGTTGCCATCGCCTTCGGCGGCGTACTGCGGGATTCTGTCACGGCGCTCGCCACTTCGGGCGCGCTGGGCGATGGCTTTACCGATCCGGTCGTCGGCTACATCGGCGTCTATCTGATCGAGATCGCCTTGCTTTTCGTCACCCTGGCCGTGGTCGGGCCGCTCGTGCAACGCACGGGCGCCCCCGCGCTGCGACCCCAACCCGGGGCCGGTTCCGCCGGCCCTTCCCCGGTCGGCATCGCCGGCCACGCCAGCATCTAGGGCCAATCGGAGGTTCGCATGTACGCCAACGGCACACCAATGTGGGACTTGGTTACCATCTCGCTCTACGCGTTCTTCGCCTTCTTCTTCATCCTCGTGATGTGGCTGCATCGCGAGGGCAAGCGGGAAGGCTACCCGCTGGTCTCCGACCGCTGGGGCAAGAAGCTGCGCGTGCCGATCCAGGGCTTCCCCGGCGTTCCGCCGAAGAAGCACTTCCTGCTCGCGCACCCCGTGCCCGGCCATGGCGAGGAGCGGCCGGAGCGTGACCTCAGCGCGGTTGCCTATGGCGTGGACTACCAGCCGGGCTCGCCCATCGTGCCGAAGGGCAACGCGATGGTGGACGGCATCGGTCCGGCCGCCTGGGCCGAGCGTGCGGATGTGCCGGACATGACCTTTGACGACAACGTGCCGAAGATCATCCCGCTGCGCGCAGCACCCGGCTACGACACGGCCGAGGAGGATCCCGATCCGCGCGGCAAGCCGGTAGAGGCACTGGACGGCAAGATCGCCGGTATCTGCGTCGATCTGTGGGTCGATAAGTCGGAAGCCCTGTTTCGCTACCTCGAGGTCGAGCTCGCCGGCAGCGGGCGTCGCATCCTGGTGCCGATGTTCCTCGCCACCATCAATGCCAGCGGCCGCGTGCGCGTGGTCTCCGTCACTTCCGAGCAGATGGCCGCGGCACCGGGCATCAAGAATGCCGAAACGGTGACGCTGCTCGAGGAAGACAAGGTCGCGGCCTATTTCGGCGGCGGTCACTTCTTCGCCACGCCCGCGCGCAGCGAGCCCTTGCTGTGAGCGAACACCGCCACACGCCGCCCGGCATCTTCGAGCACGAGAACGAGCCCGTGCCCGGATTGCCGGAGGCTCTGCCGGAGGGTGAGACCATCCTCTGGCAGGGCGCCCCGCGTTGGGGCGGCATCGCGCGGCGTGCGCTGCACCTGCGGGGCATGGCGATGTACTTCGCCCTGCTTGGCGTGCTGCGCGGGACGGCGATGGCGGCCGAGGGCGTGCCCCTGGGTGATGCCGTCTGGGGCGGGGTGATCATGCTGCTGGTGGGGGCGGTGCCGATCGGCCTGCTCGCCATCTTCGCCGTGCTCTCGGCGCGCACCTCGCTCTACACCATCACCAACCGCCGCATCGTGATGCGCGTCGGCGTGGCGTTGCCCATGACGATCAACCTGCCCTTCGCGCTGATCGAGAAGGCGGGCGTGCAACGGCATGGCGACGGCACGGGCGACATCACCGTGGCGCTGGCGAAACCGCACCGCGTCGCCTGGCTCGCCGTTTGGCCGCATACGCGCAGCTTCCGGGTTGCCCGGCCGGAGCCGACGCTGCGTGGCCTCGCCGATGCGAATGTCGCAGCGCAGGTATTGGCGCGGGCGCTGGCCGCCCATGCCGAGATGCCGGTCCAGCCGCTGGAATCGGCGCCGGCGCCTTCCGGCACGCGGCAGCAAGCCGCGGCGCTGGCGTAGCGGACAGGAAGGGGAGAGCCTGTCATGACCCACGCCATTTCGCAGCGTCATTCGGTACGGGGCCCGCTGCTGGCCTCGGCCCTGCTCATCGCCGCCACGCTGGCGCTGACCACCTTCTCGCCCTTCGGCAGCTTCCCGCGCCACGAGGCGCGGCCACTGGCCGAGCGGCAGCTGCTTTTCTCTGATCGTGGCGACGGGGCGGTGGTGATCCGCGACGCCCTGCAGGGCGGACAGATCGCGGTGATCGCCCCGGCCGAGGGCGGCTTTGTGCGTGGCGCGATGCGCGGCCTGGCGCGGGCGCGCTACGTTGCCGGCATTGGGCCGGAAGTGCCCTTTCGTCTCGTCGGATGGTCCGACGGGCGGCTGACCTTTGAGGATCCCGCGACCGGGACCAAACTGGAGATGGCAGCCTTCGGCCAGACGAATGCCGAGGTCTTCCTGCGCTTTCTATCACCATCGGAGGATCAGAGATGAACGACCACTGGGGAGTGGGTCGGGCAGTCTTCGGCGGCGGCGAAACCGTCGAGGTGCCTGTCACAGTGGATATTGAGCGGACGGCAGACAGCTTCCATGCCTATGCCGTGCCGGAAGGCGTGTTCCTCAAGCCCGGCGACCAGGTCGTCGTGCATGGCACGCCCGATCGCGTGGAGTTCGGTGAGCGCTACGTCTTCGAGACGCATGCGACCGTTATCCGCGCCAATGCCTTCCAGCGTTTCTGGACGCAGTGGACAGCGATCTTCGAGCTGACCGAGCTCTATCACTGCGGCTTCGAGGCACGGGAGGTGGCGGCATGGAACCGCTAGTCCTGGAAGGCCCGAACGGGCCGGGCAACACTTCGAGCACCACGCCGGGCGGCCGTCCGGATGCGGATGGCGTCGCCACCCGCATGGCGCTGACCGAGACCGTGCTCTCGCCGCGCTTCTACACCACAGATTTCGACGCGATGGACAAGATCAACATCGAGCCCGTGCGCAAGCAGTGGGACGAGATGATGGCGGAGTTCCACGCCGACCCGAATCGCGGGCATTTCACGCGCACCTCGGAGTTCGACGAGTTCGACATCTCGAAGCTGCCCGAGCCGCTGCAGAAGGAGCTGCTGGAGTTCCTGGTGAGCTCTGTGACGGCCGAGTTCAGCGGCTGCGTGCTCTACGCGGAGATCCGCAAGCGCGTGACCAACCCGGACATGAAGGACATCTTCGGCGTCATGGCGCGCGATGAGAGCCGCCATGCCGGCTTCATCAACGACGCGCTGAAGGATGTCGGCGTCGGCGTCGACCTTGGCTTCCTGACCAAGGCGAAGAAGTATCACTACTTCCAGCCGAAGTTCATCTTCTACGCCACCTATCTCAGCGAGAAGATCGGCTATGCGCGCTACATCACGATTTTCCGCCAGTTCGAGCGGCATCCGGAGCTGCGCTTCCACCCGATCTTCAAGTGGTTCGAGAACTGGTGCAATGACGAGTTCCGCCATGGCGAGGCCTTCGCGCTGCTGATGCGCGCCAACCCGCATCTGCTGCAGGGCATCAACGTCTACTGGGTACGCTTCTTCCAGCTCGCGGTCTTCGCGACGATGTATGTGCGCGACCATGCGCGGCCGGAATTCCACAAGGCGCTCGGCATGACGCCGACGGATTACGACATGCGCGTCTTCCGCATCACCGAGGAGATCTGCCGGCAGGTCTTCCCCGCCACGCTCGATATCGACAACCCGTCCTTCCTGCGCGGCCTCGAGCGCCTGCGCAAGATCGCGGAGGCGATGGGCGCGGCGAAGGCGCAGGGCGGCGTGATGGGGCGGATCAAGCATCTGGGTCTGTCCGCAGCCGCGGCTGCGTCCTTTGCGCGGCTCTACCTGTTGCGTCCGAAGCGCCACGCGCTGCCGGACGATGCGCGTCTCGCACCGGCCTGGTAGCGCGGCATGGCGGAGCATGGCATCCCGGCGCTGTTCGTACTGTTCCTCTGGTGGTTCAGCACCGGGGTGATCATGTATCTCGACGGTCTGCGCCGGGAGACCTTCCGCTGGACCATGCTGGGCGCGACCACGCTGCTGGTTGCCGCCCTGGTGGGTTTGCACGCGACGGCCTGGGATACCTCGATGCGTGGGGCCTATCTGGGCTTCGTCTTCGGCGTGCTGGTCTGGGCCTGGATCGAGATGGCTTTCCTGACCGGCCTGGTCACCGGGCCGAGCCAGGCTGAATGTCCGCCAGGCGCGCGCGGCATGGTGCGGTTCCGCGCGGCGCTGGGCGCCATCCTGTGGCATGAGCTCGCCATCATCGCGGGCCTGTTGCTGATCGTGCTGGCCACCTGGGGGGCGCCGAACCGCATCGGCTTTTGGACCTTCACCGCCTTCTGGGTGATGCGCCAGAGTGCGAAGCTCAACGTCTATCTCGGCGTGCGCAACCTGGCCGAGGCCTTCCTGCCCGACCATCTGCGCTACCTTGAGAGTTTCTTCCGTCGGCGCCGCATGAACGCGTTGCTGCCTGTTTCCGTCATCGCGGGCTGCATCGCCTGCGTGCTGCTCGCGCTGCGCGCGATGGCGGCGGATGCGACGCCGCACGAGGCCACGGGCTACACGCTGCTCGCCGCGCTGGTGGCGCTCGGCGTGGTGGAACACGTCTTCATGGTGATGCCGGTTCCGGCTGACGCGCTGTGGCGCTGGGGGCTCGCCTCCCGCGCTGCGCCGCCGCCCGCGCCGCGGCCGGTGCCAGGGGCGTGACTATCGGGAAAGGCCGAGAGGGCAGGGCAAAGCGTTTGGGGAGTCTGCGATGAACTACGAATCCTTCTTCCGTACGCAACTCGACGGGCTTCGCCGTGAAGGGCGCTACCGCGTCTTCGCCGACATCGAACGCCAGGCCGGCGCCTTCCCGAAAGCCACCCGACACCGCAATGGCCGCACCAGCGAGGTAACGGTCTGGTGCTCGAACGATTATCTCGGCATGGGCCAGCACCCGAAGGTGCTGAGCGCGATGCACGCCGCGCTCGACCGCTACGGCGCCGGCGCCGGCGGCACGCGCAACATCTCGGGCACCAACCACGAGCATGTCCTGCTGGAACGCGCGCTGGCGAAGCTGCACGGGACCGAGGACGCGCTGCTTTTCAACTCCGGCTACATGTCGAACTGGGCGTCGCTCTCCACCCTCGCGTCGCGCATGCCCGGCTGCATCATCGTCTCGGATGAGATGAACCATGCCTCGATGATCGAGGGCATGCGCCACTCGCGCGCCGAGCGGCGCATGTTCAAGCACAACGACATGGCGGATCTTGAGCGTGTGCTCGCCGAGATCGACCCCGGTGCGCCCAAGCTGGTGGCCTTCGAGAGCGTCTATTCGATGGATGGCGACATCGCCCCCATCGCCGCCATCTGCGACCTCGCGGACAAGTACGGCGCGATGACTTATTGCGACGAGGTGCATGGCGTCGGCCTCTATGGCCCGCGTGGCGGCGGCGTGACGGATCGCGATGGCGTCTCCCACCGCCTGACGGTGATCGAGGGCACGCTTGCCAAGGCCTTCGGGGTGATCGGCGGCTACATCGCTGGCTCGGCCGCCATGTGCGACTTCGTCCGCAGCTATGCCTCGGGCTTCATCTTCTCCACCGCCCTGCCGCCGGCCGTGGCCGCGGGTGCGCGGGCGAGCATCGAGCACCTGATGGAAAGCCAGGTCGAGCGCGCACGGCTGCATGAGCGGGCGGCGACGCTGCGCAAGCGGCTGGATGCGGTGGGCGTGCCGCATCTGGCGAACGACAGTCACATTGTGCCCGTGATGGTCTATGATCCGATTCTCTGCAAACAGATCAGTGATCTTCTGCTCGATGAACATGGAATCTATGTCCAGCCCATCAACTACCCCACGGTGCCGCGCGGCACGGAACGGCTGCGCATCACGCCAGGCCCGGTGCATAGCGATGCCGACATGGACCACCTGGTCGATAGCCTCGCTGCCATCTGGGCGCGCTTCGAGTTGCGACGCGCGGCCTGATGGATTTGCCGAATGCGGCCTTCGCCATGAAGCCTGAGGCGAAGGCGGCGCAGCCGCGCAAGGTGGTGACGGGGCGGCATGTCTTCCCCTTTGCCGCCATCGTCGGCCAGGATGAGATGAAGCTCGCCATCCTGATCGCCGCGGTCGATCAGGCGGTGGGCGGCGTGCTGGTCTTCGGTGATCGTGGCACCGGCAAATCCACTGCCGTGCGAGCCTTGGCCGCGCTGCTGCCGCCGATGCAGGTGGTGGCGAATTGCCCCTATAACTCTGACCCGAAGCGCCCCTTCCCGCCGCGCGAGGGTCCGGTCGAGACGGCGCTGATCCCCGTGCCCGTGGTGGACCTGCCGCTGGGCGCGACGGAGGACCGCGTGGCCGGTGCCCTCGACATCGAACGCGCTTTGGCCAGCGGCGAGAAGGCCTTCGAGCCCGGGCTGCTTGCCCGCGCGCATCGCGGCTTCCTCTATATCGATGAGGTCAACCTGCTCGAGGATCACCTGGTCGATCTGTTGCTCGATGTCGCGGCCTCGGGCGAGAATGTCGTGGAGCGCGAGGGCATCTCCATCCGCCACCCGGCAAAATTCGTGCTGATCGGCAGCGGCAACCCCGAGGAGGGCGAACTGCGCCCCCAACTGCTGGATCGCTTCGGCCTGTCGGTCGAGGTCCGCACGCCGACCGACCTCGCCACACGCGTCGAGGTCGTGCGCCGGCGCGATGCCTATGAGCGGGACCCCCAGAAGTTCATCGCCGCCTGGGAGCGCGAGGCCGGCGCGATCCGTCGCCGCATCATCGCCGCCCGACGGCTGCTGCCCAAGGTCGCGGTCCCCGATGCGATGCTCGAAGCCGCGGCGAAGCTCTGCATGGCGCTCGGCACGGATGGGCTCCGCGGCGAGCTGACGCTGATCCGCACCGCCCGCGCGCTCGCGGCGCTGGAGGGCGATCGCGAGGTCACGCTCGCGCATCTGCGCCGCGTCGCCCCGCCCGCGCTGCGCCACCGCCTGCGCCGCAACCCGCTGGACGAGGCCGTGGCGACCACGCGGGTCGAGCGCGCGATCACCGAGGTGTTCGGGCCGTGACCGGTGACGCATCCGATGCGGCCGCGTCGGATGCCGCCCAATCGGATGCCGTGATGGCCGCCACGCTGCTGGCGATCGATCCGGCCGGGCTGGGCGGCGCCGTGCTGCGCGGCGCGCCGGGCTTGCTGCGCGACGGCTGGCTCGCGCTGTTGCGCGGCG
>Ga0315900_10001719_pt1 | contig 34648 bp, 57 predicted proteins | sample LakEriMetagenome_FD_203521 | JGI IMG/M metagenome (GOLD analysis project Ga0315900, IMG submission 203521) | Freshwater fungal communities from buoy surface, Lake Erie, Ohio, United States - Buoy 12 MA114 | ecosystem: Environmental > Aquatic > Freshwater > Lake > Lake biofilm | place: USA: Lake...
TTGTGTCATTCGTTCCTCCAAACACACACACGCGAAAGCGTGTGTGTATGTCGGGAGTCCGTGTGGACTCGTACCGCTGTCTCCGGAGCGCACCGCGCGCTCGGGAACCTGTTGACGGGGGGGGTTGTAGGGGGGGAGATTCGGTCTGTCAATAGGGGTCGCCGCTCTGATTCGCGATTATTCATCAGATCGCTGTATATGCAAAGGCGGCGCGCCCCGCGAGGAGACGCGCCGCCGAGACATATGCGATGGGGTCAGCGGAGTCTTGCACCCCGTGCCGCGATGATCGCGCGCATTGCGCGCTGCGTCAAGTCGAACCGCGTGGCCTGTGAGATGCCCTCCCACTGGATCGCGCGGCGTCGGATCGTGCGGACGGACACGCCCAAGAGCCGCGCGTGTTCGCGGCGGCACGGCGTGAGGTGCAGCGGCATGAGGTCGAGGACCAGTCCGACCTCGACCAGCCGACGCACCAGCGGCGGCAGCGTCGAATCATCCCGCACCATGCGCGCCGTCGCGATGGCCTCGGACAGAGCGACGGGATGGAATACGCGCTCGTCCTCGTCAGCGATGCCGAGTTGCGCGCGGACGCTGCGGGTTCCGGGTTCCTCGATGCGGTTCAAGCCGCACCTCCCTTCACCAGTTCGACCACGACCTCGCGCTTGCCGACCAGCGCCAGTCGGCAGTGCGTCGGCTCCGAGAATGCGATGTTGGCCTCGATGCCGGACATGATCGCCGGGTCGCGCACCGCAATCGGTTCGTCGCGGCCATCGAGGTCCAGCCGCCACACGGTTTCGCCGTTCGTGGTCTTCACCGCCGCGATGCGCGCGGTCGGCGGGATCACGAACACGTCGGCATTGGCGGCTGGCGGGGCCTTCGGAGCGGCCTCCTCGCGCCCGGTCGATAGCAGCCGCCGGGTGTCTTCCCTCCGCTCCTCCGGCGTCATGGCGCGCATCTGCGCGGGGCTGACGGCCTTCGGCGGCGGCGCGTCCTCGGTGATCTCCATCTCCCCGTGCGACTCGACGTAGACGGGCGCGGCCCCCAGCGCGTCCGGGCAATGCTGCTTGTACCCGGCGCTGATGCACCGGGCGAACAGCATGGCCTTGGGGTAGCGCCGCCAGTTGTCGCCGCCCAGCCCCGCGCGCTTGGCGTCATCGAGCGTGAACGATGTCACCCCGATGGTTTCCCAGCCGCCCGACGCCGTGCGCTGCCGGAACTCGACGCGCGCCTCGTCCTCGTTGACCACCGAGCGGTAGTCGTACTTTCCCGCCCGCTTGATCGCCGCCGCCATCAGGTTCGCGGCCAACACGGCCTTCCCCTTGATGATGTGGAGGCCCGACATGGCGTCGTAGTCCGACAGGCCAAGGCCGCGCCCGATGATGAGTTTCGCGGCGGCTGCGGCCTCCGACTGGATGTCGGGGAACATCCCGGACTGCCGGAAGATCCGGGCGACCGTCATCGGGTCGAGGACCGTGGGGACCATCTGCGTCGGCGGCAGCGCCGCCTCCTGACGTGCGAGGTCACTCATCGGAGCCACCTCCGATCATGGCTGCGATTGCGAGTGGGCCGAACACGACCGCCGCTACGACGAGCGGCGTCAAATCCAAGACTGGCATGGCTGTCTCCTGTTCCTCTCCGCACCACGCGGAGGGGGGGACAATCTGTCCCGTGGTGACAGTCTATCGTCAGATCGCGGTACAGGCTACAATTTTGGTCGTGAATCCGGACAAAATGTCAGTCCCGGCGAAACTCCGGTCCCGCAGGGTCCGGGAGTTCGTCCTGTCGGTGTCGCGCGATCTGCGCGCGCTCGGAGTCCGGCGCGAGGCTTGCCGATGCCAAGCGGTCATCGCGGTGACATGGGACTGCCTCGACCTGTACACGGTCGCGCTCGATCTCGCGGAGGACGATGACCTTCGCTTCCTCCTGCAACAGGCGCGCGGCACGATCCTTGCCAGCCTCGTCGCTCAGACGATGAGCGCGTCGGAAATCGTCTCCGTGTTGGAGTAGTTCTGCGGAAGCGACAGCCCGTGGCGGTACATATCGAACAGACGGTCGAACGCGCGCACGAACGCGCCCTCGTCGTTGTTCTCGAACGTGAAGCGCCCGTTGTCATCGGCGCGCCAGTCGGTCGCTCCCGCGATGATGCCGACAGCCTGACCGCCAGCGCCGATTGGCGTGAGTTCCGCAAGCACGACTTCGTCAATGTACGCGGCGGCTGTCGCGACCGTCACCGTACTCTCGATGTGGAAGTAGATGTCGCTTGGCACGTTGCGCGGACTACGCAGCGTCAGCGTGTAGATGTCCCATGACGTTGTCAGCGATGAGACCGTGACGAAGTTGTTGAATGCACCGCTGTCGATGATGTTTCCGCTCGCGTCCTTGACGCTGAACCTAATGGTTCCGGTCGCGCCCGCGTCCTTCTTGGCCGCGAAGGCCAAGACGTAGGGACGATCCGGAGTCATGCGACCGAACGTGCCGCTTGCGCTGCTGAACTGCTGCCGGATGTTGAAGAGCGTCCCGGTTCCAGCCAAAAGCTTCAGCGACTTTGCGCCGCGGTAGAACGTGCCAGTCTCGGTCGCGAAGTGCGTACCTGCCGTTCCCGTCACGATGGTCCATCGGTCGGGGAGGTTGGACGTCTGGTCCTCAAGGTCGCTGTTGGTCAGGAGATTCTGTGTGGGGCGACCGCCGTCGATGCCAGCCGACACGGTCGTGATGCGCGTAACGCTGCCGGAGCCAGCCGGGAATCGGTAGTCGAGCGACGGATACGCGGGCTGGCCGCGCACCTCGAAGACCTCGGACCCGGCGACAACCGCGCCGTTGGTCGCATCCTGCACGCAGCGGGCTTCGAGCGTCTCGCTGCGGATGTTCGGCCAATCGTTGGTGGAGCCGAGCAGGATGTTCGGAGCCTCGGTGTTGTACACCCAGCGACCGTTGCCGATGTTCGACGCAGCGTACGACGCGGACGTCTTGCTGATGGTCGTGCCGTCCACCGTCTCGGCGTCCGTGTCCATCTGCCGGATGAGCCACGTCAGAGACTCTTGCAGGGTCTTTGCGCGCATGACGTTGGTGGCCGTGAGCGTGTTGGCCTCTGCAAACGTCATCTCGATAAGCGTTCGCTCCGCTGCCGAGCGCACGTCGTTGAGGACTCCTCCAGCCTCGGAGATCCGCGCCTCGATTGCACCACTCAGGTTGTCAATCATCCAAGCGTCGGTGCTGCTGTACGACGCCTGTACGTTCGCGAGGAGCGTCTTGAGGTTCGTCTGATGCGCGCGAACGGCGTCCATCATGTAGATGAGCCGCCCCAGCCGCGTGAAGAGTCCGTTCGTACCGTCGTAGGTGAGAGGCATCGTCAGCCGTCCTTTCGCTGTTCATCGGTGAACGGCATGGCCGCGTTGAGCGCGGCGCGTCGCTTCGCGCATCCTCCGCAGTCGCCCGTTACAGCCCGGACCACCGCTCCCGCTCCGGTCTTCTCGATCATCGAATGCACGACGTCTCCGACGCCGCGAGGAGGCCCACGGTACTTGTCGCAAGACGAGCATCTCGCATCGTCAGTCGCTCCTGCGATCTTCGGATGAATGCAAGAATCCGGTAGACGGAAGATGCACTTAGCCAACGGAAGCCGTCCCACTTTCGATTATCGTTTCAACGACCTGTCCGCAGATCGTTGGGTTGGTCGACCCATCTTCGCCTTCGACATAGCATGAACAGATATAGGTGTTTCCAAAGATGTCTAAACAACCACCGGAACTCTCATGCGTCCATGTCCAAGATTCCTCGCGAGTGTAGTTGAACGCCTCACGCGAAATGATCTCGCGCAGAGATTCAATCAAGCATCTGTTCCCATTCAACGTAGCCGTAAACTGAGGGTAGGCAAACGTGCCTTCTCCTTGAGCAACCTGTGGATTTGGATAGTCAAACCACGAACAGTGACAGGTTCGGAACTGCGAACTGGTCCACGACGTCGGCTTTGAACGACTGATTTGCAATGTCAGTCTTGGTCCAACGATTGGACCGAAATCTACGCACGCGATGGATGCGTCGAGTTCATAGTCCTCAGAGTATGTGTCAGTACCGTCGAGTTTGACAGCGCAGCATTGGCAGTCGGGACACCCCCAAGGATTTGAAGCGCATTCGCATGGAGGATCAGTTGGGAAATCTGATCCCTGATGAAACGTCCATGCATTTTCATGTTGCGTGTTCTCAATGCGTGATCCTGCGAGCGTTCCACGCCATGTGTTCTGACCAGTCCTCACCATCGTTCCGGAAACGCTGGCGCTTCGATACGAAACGAACTCCTGTCCGCTCGGCCATCTCCTAGTGTAGATTAGCGATGTATCGAAGGACAACGTGATCGAGTCCGGGTCGCAGTCGAGGTCTGCGTTGCATTCGATGTATCCATCGTCCGCGCAGCAGCACAGAAGCACCGCAGACTCGACGCTCATCGCTCCTCTCCGTACAGCGTGACGCAAAGGTACGCCGCGCTTGCGGCGCGTATCCAAATCTTGTCGCCGGGAGACATGAGGATCGGCGCGTCGTAGACCGTCGTGATGTTGGCCGCGATGCTCGTATCGTAGAGCAGCGCGTTCGACGTGCTGGCAGACTCGGAGGAACGGGTGTGGAACACGCGCACTTGGACGGCGTTGTTGTGATTGTTGGAGATCCACAAGGACACGATGCGCGCGGACATCCCGGTGGGAACCTCGTACAGCACCACCGCGTTGGTTGTCGCGATGTCGCTAGCGAGTTTGCGAGCCATGTTGGATGTCCTGTCCATCGCGTTGTAGTTCATCCGCAAGTCACCTGATATCCGTTCGGTGCGAAGAAGGCCATGACTCCGTTTGCATCACGCGATGCAGTCACCACCGTGTTTATCTTGATCGGTCTTCGTACCTTGGTCACCCCGCTTGGCACTATTGTTCCAAGTCCAATCTCAGTGTTGGTGTCCACGACGTTTTCGGCAGAGTTCACCATCGTGAGAATGGCAGATGAAGAGGGATCGAATGCCCATCCCGTGGTCGCGTCAACGTAGACCGCGCGCCTTGCCGTGTACGTCCATCGCGGCCCGGTCCCGGTAGATCCAAGGATGATGAACCACTCAGGAGACTCCTGCCTCATCGCGTGGTAGACGAACGCGCCTGAGGAGTCGCGCCGCATCACCGCTTGCATCACGACGCCAGCGACAGTACCCGCGCCGATCAGCGGTATGGCCGTCGCATTCGATCCCTGCGCCGACGTAGCCCCGCCCGCGACATCGGCCCATGTGCCAGCGCCTGACCGCGCGACTTCCTTCCACGCGACCTGTCCCTGCGCGTTGATCGAAGTCACCATCACGTTGATGACGCGACCCATGCGGCTTTCGGCCTTGACGGAACTGGACAGCCCAGCCTGTGCCTCAAGACGCTCGATGCGCTCGAAGACCGCGTTGACGTGCGCGAAGGTCATCGCGCCGACGTTGCCTTGGGTGAAGCGTGGGAACTCCATGAGTCAGTCCGCGAGGATGTTGTAGAGCAACTTGACCGCCGCCGTGTTCGCGCGCGCCGTTGGCGCGTTCGTCGCAAGCCGCAGCGCCGCGACCTCTCCGGCCTTCAGACGGATCACGGGCGCGAAGTTCGTCCCCGTCCCGCTGCCGATGTCAACGTAGTTCGTCGTATCGCAGTTCCGGAACCAAGCCCAGCCCGCGCTCGACACGTCGCTCATGGACAGCGCCTCCGCGTTCGTGCTGGTCCCGATGTCCTGCACGCCGCCCGTCGCGGTCGTGCCGCTCATGTCAACAAGCACCGTGCCGGGGCTGAACGACTGCGCCAAGAAACCGTTCTTGACGTCCACCTTGAGGTTGACCGTGATTTCCTTGGACATCAGAAGTTCTCGCTGATCGTGTTGAAGTCGTAGGTCTGCGGGAACGGTTGCACGAATGCGACCGTCTCGGCGTGGAATCCGTACTGCGGGCTGAAAGTCATGCTCACGTCGCCCTGCGAGTTCTTGCGCGGCACTTGCTGCATATGGAAGTCCGCGCGGTACTCGAAGCGATGCGTCAGCCGGAAGAGGTTGACGTTGACCCGGCTTGAATCATTGCCGCTGTAGACGAGCGTGCCAGCCGCAAAACCCTCGAACGTCGCAGAGTTGCGCTTGCCGACAGCCTCAGCGATTGTCGCCAGTCGCCCCGGCATCTGGAAATCGCGGATGTTCTCGCTGATCTGAAGCGTGACCACCACGGTGCGAATCGTCGTGGGATCGCCTCCGGCATCGACTGGCGTCCCGCCGATGTTGGAGCCGTTCGACCCGTTGCCGCCGTACGCGCTCGGCACGTTGAGGCGGTACACGTCGAGAAACTGGAAACCCGTCGATGTCGTGCGCTCGACGTAGCCGAGATCGCTCGGCGGGTTCGTGCTTGGGCCGTACTGCCACGTCACGCGCCACGTCGCCTTGCCGTCCCCGAGCGGGTCGATGGTGTGCGACAGCGCGTAGACCGTCGTTTCGCCGGGGAACAGGTCGCCAGCGGCGGGCATCCCGTTGGCGCCGAGCGTGATCTGAGACGGCTCAGTGATCGACGCCGCGTCATCCCACACGACGAACACGCGAGTACCCGTGATCTTGCCGCCGGAGATCGACAGGTTGCGGCTTACGAGTTGTTCGTGGACTGTCTGAGCCATTTCACTGGATCGCCATGTTCATGGTTGCGTCGTACTGCTTGCCTAGCACCTCGAGGATCTTGGTGAGCGTGCGGAACGAATCCTCATCCACGTTGCGCTTGCGGCCCATGTCGCCGAAGGCGTTGAACTTGAACGTGCCGCCAACCGCTTGGATCGCGCCGGACTGCACCGCGCGAGTCGCGCTGATCGCCGCGCTGATCTCCTTGCGGGCCTCGTCCTGAATGTCCTTGATCTTCTCGTCACGCTCTTGGATGCGGCGCTGGCGCGCCTCTTCGTCGGCCTTCTTCTTCTCCTCGGCCTCGGCTGCGATCAGGTCGAACCGCTCCTGATACTCCAACTCGATCACGCGCAGCCGCTCCGCTGCGGCATCGTCGAACCGCTTCATTTCGTGCTGCGCGTTGGACACCGTGTCCTTGTTCGCGGAGTTCAGCATCATCTTGACGCGCACGTCGCGCTCGCGCTCCATCGCGATCCTCTCGCGCTCAATCTCGCGTTCCATCTCGATGCGAAGCGCGGATTCCTCGTCTCCGGACGCACGGACCCGCGCGGCCTCGCGCTCTGCCAACGCGTCTGCCATCCTCGTCTCGTTCTCAAACTGGCGGTCGCGGGAGACTTGCTCGAGTTCGCTCAGGATCTTCTCGTTGGCGGCGAACTCGTCCTGATACGCCTTCTTCCGAGCCGCAAGGCGCTTCTCATCGTCCTCGCGCTTCTTGATCGCGATGGCGTTCTCCTCCATCACGCGCTCCATGTACGCGGCGTCTTCGGAAAGCCGAGTCGCTGCGGCGGCGCGTTCGCCGGTGATGCCTTCGATGATCCTCTCGCTGATGGCCGATCCGAGTTTGACAACCGACCCCGCAATCGGAATTGCGGAGATCATGTCGTTGAGTGCTTCGCCAACAGACTTGTCGCCTCTGATTACGTCGGCCACCGTGTCCAGCATCCTGTCCACGACAGCGATGCCGACCATAGCGCCCATCATGTTGCCGATCTTCTTGTCGCTGAACTGCCCTGCCAGCGCGCCCCCAAGCGCGCTGCCAGTCTGCTTTCCGAGCGCCTTCCCTGCGGCGCTAGCCGACGCACCGGCGCGCTTCGGCACGTCGCCGAATCCTGCGTCCACCCACTTCGGGATCTCCTTGCGGATGTCCGGGCCGACTTGCTCCTTGACCACCTTCACGATGTTCGTGACGGCTGGCGGCGGGGCAACTGGAACTGGAGCCGGAACAGCGGTCGCGGTGGCGAATGCCGCCATCGCGCGCTTTCCGGCATCCGTAAACCGAGACTCGATGTCGCGGAACTGCGCCTCAAGCGCGTTCATCTCGGCCTGTACGGAGATGTTGAGCGTCCCTGCGTTCATCGTCGTTCAACGTATCGGCGCATCCAGTCGCCGCCTTGATGCTGCGCCGAATCGTGACCCTCGATGGACAGCCGAAGATGCGCGTCGAACTCGCCGCAAGTCAGGTCGAACGGATGGCCAAGACCCGGCGCGGCGCGCGCGATCAGATGCGCCTCGGCGAACACGTCGCGCTCGACGGTGCGTCGAGGCGCTGTCAGTTTCCCGACGCGGGCTTTGCTTCTTCGGCGGCGATTGCGTCGGTGTCGATGCCCAGCGCCTCGAGCGCGACGTTGGTTGCCTCGCGCGGAGCGACGGACTGCACGAACCGCATGGCCGTATCCACGTCACCAAGCGCCGCAGACAGGACGCGGATCTGCCCGTGCAGCGAGTAGCAGTCGAGGCACAGCGCCGAGACGTTCAAGGCGCGGCGTCGGGCGTCGGAAACGAACTCCGCAGCCTCCGCGCCGCGCAGTCCGGCCAAGGCCGCGTCCCCGGCTGCGGCCTTCGCGCGCTCGGTCGCGAAGTCCTCCGACAGCGCAAGGCGCTGCCGCACCGTCAGCGGCTTTACGACATAGAAACTGCTAGCAGCCGCAATCTCCCATTGTGCCGTGCGAATCATCCGTTGATCCTCCTCATGCGTTCGAGAAATCCATCCGCTCCCGTCGCGACCACCGCGACATCCGACGCGCGCCGAGCCTGTACAGACGCGATCTCAACGACCGTGCGCCTGTCTGCCGCCAGCGCGAAGTTCACAGCCTGTTCTTCCGTGATCCGGCCCGGATTGATCCGGCGAGAACGGACAACACCATCGCGGTACGCGATGGTGATGACCCAGTCCGAATCGGACGGAGCGAATACCTCTGTCACCTGTGCCGGGATCGTCATGCGTCAGACCAGCCAAGAAATCACGGGGGCCGTGCCGTCGCCGTTGCTGAAGTTGCAAGTCAGCGTCGAGTCGCCAGTCTTGTCCACGTTGAACGCGAAGCCGTTGAAGATGCAGTTGGCGCTGATCTTCGCGTCACTGGTTCCGCTTCCGTCGAAGAGGTTCAGCGTGAGCGCGGCGGTTGCGGTCTGAAGGAAAACGCAACTGGTCGCCGCGTTGGTCGTGACCGTTCCGACGCCGGGAACGCCCGTGAGCGAGCCAGTGAGGTCAAGCATTCCGAGCCGACGCCGACGCCCGGTGTCGCTGAAGCCAGTGGTTTCGCTCTCGACGCGTTCGAGCGTCGCCGCGAAGGTGCGGACTTGAATGACTTCGCCGCCAGCCGGGAGAGTCACTGATCCGTCGTTGCCGCAAAGGTAGGTGCTGATAGGCATGGTCTATTCCTCAGGTGTCGAAGGCAAAAGCCCGGTACTCAACAACAATCGTCCAACCGTCATCCGCGAATGACGGCGCTCCCGTCGATGTCAGGACGAACTTGCATCGGTCGAACCCGGTAGGCGAGGTGGACGTCGAGAGCGCGGTCGCAAGCGCGGCGGTCGCCGTGTGAATGTCCTGCGTCCCGCTGTTGCCGAAGTAGAACGTGAACGCGAAGTCCACGACGTAGCGCGTGGCCGTGTTGTACGGCTGGACGTCGATGTTGGTAGCGCGGTAGACAAGCAGCGGGAGCGCGGCGTTCGCCGGACCCGCATCGAGGTAGATGCGCTGGCCAACGACGTTGGTCAGGCTCGACGTGGCGAACAGGCGCGACTTGAGCGCGTCGAGAATCGCTTGCATCACGGCCTCCTCATGCGCTTGGCGACGGCATCCGACACGATTCCTTCTACCTCGCCCTGCATCGCGGCGATGACGGGCCGGACATAAGGACGCGCCGCGATTCTCGCGCGCGTGCTGCCGAACTCAAGCGCGGCGGCGTACTTCAGATTTGATCCGACCGTAAGAACGATCTTCGTGCCGACTTGCTCCAACGTTGCGAAACCTTCGTTCTTCACATTCATCAGGCCAAGCGAACGGTACGGGACGACCGTCCAAGACGCACGCAGTCGGCCAGTGTTCGCCGCCGGAGGATTGCCGGGAGCAGACGCGACGTGCCATCCGCGCGCGCGCGTGTTGCGCCCCTTGCGCCTCCCCTTGGCGACACGGTAGCGCCGCCCCGTTCCCGGCTTCGACAACTGGTCGCGGATCAACTTCGACAGGACCAGCGACACGCCTACCATTGCATCCGTCACGCCAGCATTGACGCGATACGCGACGTGTTCGACGTTGTTGGCAGTCCATTGGAATCGACTCACAGCGACACCTCCGGCTCGATCTCCACACAGTCGATCTCCGTGTGGTTCAAGTGCGGCGCGGCCCCGGTGTCGCCAAGCAAGCCCGGATTCGTGACGCCCGTCACGCGCCACGTCTTCACGTTCGCCGTGCCAGCGATCCGGTCGTGGATCTCGTCATCGACCTCCACGTCCGCGCAGCCCTCAACGTAGATCGTAGTGGCCGTGCGCCCGTTCATCCGGCCCTGCGCCACGTCGCTCGACTGCGACCCCGGCTGAACGAAGCCTGTCACGGTGAACTCGCGCGCGTACGAGCGCGACACCTGACCGTCCGCGCCGACCGCGACCGCCGGACGGTAGACGAACAGGCAGCGCCCGAACTGAGCGATGATGCCGCCAATGCTCAACGAATCCTCCGGTACTGCGCGAGGAGGTCGCGGATCTCCTGCTGCTGCTCCGCTGCCGCGCGGCGGCTGTAGGAGTACCCGCCAAGGCTCTCGCTGGCGATCCCCATGTCTCGCGTCCTGTCGCGGTAGAACCGCGCAGCGACCGTCAGCGTGGCTTGCACGATGTCGTATGGGATCGTCGCGTAGCCGCCCGTGTAGTCCACTAGCACCGACTGATACCCGGACAGCGAGTCGCCGTAGATGATGCCGCGCTCGGCGTCGAGTCCGTAGTCCGACAGCGAGTACACCCAGCCCTGCAACAGGCAACCCGAGATCCGGAGGTCCCGACCCACCACGCCATCGAGGTACATGGACGGGATGTTGAGATTGGCCGTGGCGCGGAACCCCGCCACGGCGTTGATGGCCGTGGCCAGTTCATTGGTGGTGTCGTAGGTGGTCAGCGACAGCGTCGTGATCGTCTCCGTGCCGCCACTGGTGCGTCGGTTGAGGTAGATGGACGTGGAGTCGTTCGAGATCGACGCGAAGGCATCGCTTTGGTCGATGCTGTAGACGCTGAGAACCGTTTGCTTGAGCGCCCCGACGAAATACACCTTCTCGGCGGGAGGGTTCTTCAGCACGATCCGGTCATGGCCGAACGTGTCGTAGACCTCCTGCACCCGCGCATCGGTGAAACGACGCCCGCAGTACGACTCGACCCACTTCGACGCGCGGTCGATGCACTGCTCGAGAATCGTGTCCGTGCCTCCCGACGTGACGCCGAGGAACGTCTTGAGGTCTGCGAGGGTGACGAGCGAGGTTGCGGCGACAGCCATCAGTTCTCCGGCTTGGGTGCGGTCCTCGACTTCTTCGGCGGTTTCGGAGTCGAGGTGGAATCCGCGAACAGCGGCGCTGGCTCGATCAGCCGCCGCGCGTAGCCGCCGGACACCAGCCGTTCAGCCGTGGTGGCGTTCGCGTTGAACGTCGTTCCGGGACGCAGTTCGCGCCGCCCGACGCCGTCCTGATGCACCGCGCAGTTCCGGACGCAGATCAGAAGTTCCGTCAGTACGTCTTGCATCGCTCCGGCCTCCCGTGCTTGGTGTAGTCGCCGCTCCACTGGTTCACGACCTCGAGGTGTTCACCGGGCCACGTCACGGTCAACTGGAGATGTCCGATCCTCACGCGCGGCGAAGCGCAGACCTTGTTGCCAGCCTCGCGGAACCTCTTCCAGAACCAAATGTCATCGTCCACCTTCGCCGGACCCCAGCGGTTCTCCGCGTCCGGCGCAGAGTGGAACCACGGCTTCGGCATCCGGCGCAGCGCGTCGGTGCGGATCAGCGTAAGCCCCATGTGGCCCGTCTCGCACTCGATGGCGTCCGTGTGGAACTCGCGCGAGTCGATCTGCGTCCGGCGCTTGCCGTCCGAGTCGAGCATGGTCAGAAGCACGTTGTTCCGGTCGCGCCCGATCTGAAGCGGGAACAGCGCGTCCACGTCGGGCCGCGTCTCCATGATCTGCCACAGCCGAACGATGTCCGTCTCATCGAAGATCGAGTCGAAGTCGATGGTGAGTACGTACTTGCGCTTCGGCTGGTCGCAGACCTCCTCCATGATGCGCTCAAGGCACTGGCCCCAAAAGACCCCGGTGGACTTGAGGAAGTCGATTCCGAGTTTCGCGCATGAGAGATGCGTAGCGGCCATCGTGTCCGTCCACGCAACGCGCGGCAGCGACATGATCGCCTGTACGTCTGACATCGGAAGGCGCGGAATCGGCAGCGCGAAGCGCCGCACGACGGCCCGCAGCATCTCGCCTTCCCGCTCGATGCCGCCGAGCCGCTGCAATCCCGCCATGTCGAGGACGCGCGAGAACTTTTCGCGGTTCCACAGGCTGGCGTACTTGCCCGACCCAAGCGCCATCTCCTCGACGCTTCCTGACCCGTCCTGATACGCGGCCATCGCAGCGTCGAAGCAGGGAACGACGAACGCCGCGCGCTGTTCATCGGACAGCCTCGCGGCGCATTCTTTCGCGACCTCGACTTCCTTGCCGATGCTGGCCCGAGCCAGCACGTCTCCGAACTCCGTCACGTCCTCTGTAACCATGCTGTTCCTCCTGTTGCCTCCAAGATGGGGCGAGGCGACGAGCGCCCCGCCCCATCCTACAGAGGATCGTCCCGTCAGATCTGCGAAAGATTCGCAGTGCCGATCTCGGCTGCGGTCGTGCAACCGTCAGACGGCTCGGACAGTTCGACCGTGATGATCGGCTCGGCGGTCGCGCCGAGTCCGAATGTCGGACGGAGATACCGCTTGCGTCCGCGCAGATCCACCTCGTAGATGATCTTGGCGAGAGCCGTCGAGACGGTGTTCGTTGTCGGGGTGTAGGCCGTGCCGGAGCCAGCAGCCGAAATCGTGGTGAAGTTGGTGTTGTCATCGCTCTCGGCGAGGACGTTGTTGGCTGCGGTCGTGTGGACCGCGACGTTGCTGTTCGCGAAGCAGTAGATGCGCGCGAAGGAGAAGCCGCGAGTGTCGATGGACGCGGTCAGCGTGCTGACGTTGGTCGCTCCGATTGCGGCGATGGAAAACTTGCTGTTCTGTCGCATGGTGGATGGTCCTGCGTTGGGTTTGGGAGCGAGGCGGGCCGGAGGAGGTTTCCGGCCCGCCCCGCAGGAGGGAGGATCAGAGCGTCATTCGGACGAGAGCGCCGGAGGCCGTGGCCGAGCCGACGTTCGCGCACACGATGTCGAACCGCTCGGTTGCGCGGAAGGCGATCTCGTCCTGCTCGAACGCGTTCAGCGCCGAGTCGGAGAACGCAACCGCCTGCTGGCGACGGTCGCCGAAGATGCAGCCCTGCGCGAGGTCGCCGATGTACGCGAAGGTCGCGCCAGCCGACTGAGTCGCCGGAATCACCTGCGTGAACTCGACCGGGTAGCCGAGGAACCGAGGCGAGGTCAGACCGCCCGCGACTTCCGCTGCGGTCGCGCCGCCAGCCGATGCCGCGATGCGCTCGAACGCGCCGTGGTACGCCGCCTTCGGGCAAAAGATCTTGATGTTGTTCCGCTGCGCCGCCCAAGCGGGCAACTTCGCAAGACCAGCAGAGATTTCCGCGAGGGTGACGCCGGAGTAAGCCGACGCGCCGCCGTCCGACACCTGATAGGTGGCGTCGGTCAGCGAGTTGAGGAGGCCGACGATGCCGCCGAACGTCGAAGTTCCGTCGCCGTTGAAGCCGCAGTCATCCTCCTTGAGCGCGAAGGCGTAGGCCATCTCGCCAGCGAGATCGTCGCCGAGGTTAACGACGTTGTCCTCGTTGAGTTCGCTGGAGATCGTGCCGACGATGCCCAACTTCTTCGCGACCAACTGGACCTGATCCATCGTCTGCGCCGACTCGGTGATGGCCTGAGCCTCGCCGACGAAGTAGGCGGTGTACGTTCCGACGCGCTTCGGGAGACGCTTCACGTCGCTGCCCATCGGCACGACGCGGGCGTTGCGACGGAAGACGCCGTACTGCTCGCGCAGCGTGATGATCTCCGTCTCGAACTCGTCCGGAACGGCGAAGCCGCCCTGCGAGTTGATGCCTTCGACGTTGCCCTTGACGCGCACGATGCCGATGCCGTTGGCCTTGCACCATTCGGCGCTCTTGACGTGGCCGAGGGAGCCAAGCACCCAGCGGCCCATCTTGTACGCCGTCTCCTTGCTCTTGAGGTGCTTGAGGCTGCCGAAGGTCCGGGCGGTGTCCCAGTCCTTCGCAATCTCGGCGCGGACGTGGTACTTGGAAGCGAGGACTTCCTGCGCGAGCGACTTGCGGACGGCCTTGGCCACCGCGTCGGCATCGACGCCGTCGTTCTCGACTTCGGGAGCGGCGGGAGCCGCAGCCTTGATGACCACGTCGAGCGACGCGGGATCGACGGCCATGCCAGCCTCGTCAACGATCATGTAGTTCTCAAGGACGAGCGACTTCTGAGCGATGACGCCAGCCTCGCCCTTCTGCTTCGCGGCCTTCTCAAGCACTGCCGAGAAGTCGCTGATGTTCATGGTCTTCATGTGAAAACTCCGTCTTGCGCGGTCGCCTTCTTCCCAAGGTCGTCTTTCAGGCACTCGCCGTAGGATCAACCGGGCGGCAGGTAGATCGCGCCCTTCGCTCGGGCGATCTCGCGCCGAACGATGCTGTCTACGTCAATCGGCGCGCGCTTCGTCTTGGTTGAGAGCGCGGGGACGTTCACCGTCACGACAACGCGCTTGGGCGCTTCGATGCCAAACCACTTCTTTGCGGCCACTGGCGACATGACGCCCTTGCGGACTGCGGTGATGAGCGCCTCCGGATTCGCTTGCAGCGGCGCGAGCGACACCTCAAGCAACCTCCACCGCGAGAACACGGTCGAGACGTTGCCGCCGTACTTCTTGCGGTCAACCTCCGTCGCGCGGCGCGCGCCGCCATCCTCCGGCACGAAGCCGACGCTGACGCCGTTCACGATGCCCTGTCCCACCAGCGCGGCGGCGACCTCCGGAAAGAACTCGCCGACGTAGCCATCGGGCCGCTGCGCGAACGTGAAGTCTCCGACGATGTCGCGATCCCGGCGCTTCAGTCCGACGCTCTTGCCGACAGGCTGCGAGTAGTCGTGATTCCAGAACAGCACCGGGTTGCGCTCGAACTCGGTGGCGTTCATGCCCTGCGGCACAAGCACCTCACCGTCCCGGTCGATTGTCTCTGCGGTAATCACGGCGGTGAATCCGCGCGGCGTGCCTTCGAGACGTGCGGGGAGAGCCTTGCGATTCGGGGTCATTCCTTCACCTCCGCGTTGAGCGCGATGCGCGCTTGGTCGATGGCCCCGGAGCGGCTGATGCGCTCGTAGACCGATTCCAGTTCCGGCGTCAACTTCGGCTGCATCGAGCAGCGGCAGTTGGGGTGCAGCGGCGGGCCGTTTACGTTCTCGTAGTCGAGGACCATCGCGCCGCCGTCAGCGCCTGTGAGCGTGTCGCCCTTCTTGAAGAACGCATCATCGAGGCCGATTGACTTCTCGCCGAACGCCTTCGCCGCCGCCTCGCAGAACTCGCACGGGTCCGGCGCGAGAAGCCACGTCTTGCCCGTCACCATGCCAGTCGCCTTCCACGCCTCGACTTCGGCGACTCGGGCCGCGCGCATCGACTCCGTCCGCGCAATGGTCCGCGCTCGGCTCCACGATCCGTCCTCGCCCTTCTGACCGTCAGCCCATTCCTGCACCCGCTTGGCCAACTGGTCGGAAGTCTCGCCCTTCTCCAAGCCGTCTCCCAACAGGTCGCGGACGCGAACCGACGTCTGCTCCGTGACGCCCGATGCCGTCGTGCGCGCGATGCGAACCGACTCGCTCTCGGCGTACTTGGCGAGGTCTTGGCGCTCCACCGAGAAATCGACGCTGGTGGCGACCTTCGACACCGTCTCGATGCCGACATCAACGCCGACCGAGATTGCCTCGCGCAGATACGGCGACAGCGCCTCAACGATCTCGCGCTGGTAGGACCGCGCCTTCAGCACGTTCTCGACCTGCGTGACCAGTTCGCGCGTTGGGCGCGGCGCGTCAGCAATCAGCACAAGGATTTCTTTCACCTGCGCGTCGAACACGTCGGACACGGCCTTCGCAGCCTTGTCCTCGTCCTTGCCGATCTTGTCGCCTTCGCTCTCTGCGCTCTTGGTCTGTATCTCATCGGATACGGCGTCCTCCCACATGGCGCGTTGAGAGATCCGCTTGGACTTCACGCAGCCGCAGCCGCACGACTTCTTCTCGCGCTGGCGGTCGAACTCCTCGACCTTGCGTTTTGCCCATGACCAGCCTTCGTCGCCGCCCCAGCCGTGCCACGCCTGCCATCCCTTGCCCTGATCGTCCCACGTCTCGCCCTTCTTGTCGGACTGGTGGCGCTCGAAGTAGGCGACCATGCGCCGGATGGTGTCCTCGCTCAAGTTGGCGCGGTTCGCTAGGTCGCGCGCGCGCGCAATCCCAATCTCGGTCATGCCGCGTTCCGAGTCCGGCTTCGTCTCGCGCACATCGAGCGCACGCCGCGCGTTCGCGGCCACGGAATCCGGCGGCTTCGTGTCGATGTCCGAGACGGCCTTGCCGATGGACTCCTCCAAGCCCTTGCCGCCGCACATGGAGTACGCGATTGCCACGGCCTGATCCTGCTCGTAGCCCTCGTCAATCAACTTGCCGACCTTGTCGGAGACGCAGTCGCCGATCGCGTCCTTCGTCTTGACCTCCGGCGTAAGATCGGCGGCGAGTTCGGGCGTTGCCGTCCCGCCCGTCGCAGTCGGCTTGTTCGCCAGTTGAATCGGATCAAACATGGCGCGAATCTGATCCGCAGCAATCGCAGGGAACGCCGAAGCAGCGATGGCGATGGCCGTATCCTTCGGCAACTGACCAACCCCGACTGCGGTGGCAAGATCCACAAGGCTCGTCACTTGTGCGCCGTTCAGAGCGGTATCCGCAATTGCTTCTCCCGATACAGGTGCAGCCTGATTGTCCGAAGGAACGTCTTCCACCTGATTCGGAACGGACGGGGTTGCAGCCGGAAGCATCATGCCGCCAAGCGGCTGGCCGTTGATGAGCAGCCGATCCGCGTTCGCGTCGGCCACCTCCTCAAGACCTTCCATCATGCGCGCCTCGTTTGCCGTGATGATGCCGCCAGCGACGTAGCCGCGCCGCTTCTCAAACTCAAAGCGTTCGTCGGCTCCCACCGGGTTGTCGTAGGCGAGGAACGCATCATCCTCGATTCCGAACAGCGGCAACAGCGTCTGATTCAAGACCTCTTCGTCCATCCGCATGAGCGGCAACACGCTGGTCGCCTTCCACGACGTGAAGCCCACCGTCGCGCTCGCGAGGTTCGGGTCGTTCGCCTTCAGCATCGAGACAGGAACGCCGAACACTGCGGCGATCTCCTCCACGATCTGCTCGCGTCCGGCCATGTCCTTCGGAGAGAACGACAGCGGCTTGATGTCGATGTCAGCCGTAGCCGTGAGGAATCGACCCGTGCGCCGAGCGCCGCGCAACTTGCTGTCGATCTGCGCCTCGAAGGCCTCGATCTGATCCGCGCTGGCGTCCCCCTTGATCGTCAGCAAGTAATCCGGTCGGGCCTTGTTGACGAACCAGTGGTAGTCCATGTCGTGAAGCGACTCGTTGTTCGTCGCCGCGCCCCACGCCGCTTCCACCTTCCCCATGCCGTAGTACACGTCCTTCGGGTTCGGTCGCTTGAAGTGGATGACTTCCTCGACCGGGAAGAACGCGCGCTTCTCGAACGACACGCCGTAGAGGTAGCCGTCCACAAACTCCTCCTTGCCGGGGACGATCTCGACCCACGGAGAAGGCATCGTCCACAGTTGCACAGGCACGCCGAGCCTACGGTCGATGACCGGATGGAGGTACGCATTGCCCGTCAACTCAAGGTAAAGCACGCGCAAGACGGTCTGCTCAAAGCCGTTCTGCCACGGGTTCGCCTTCGACAACAGGTCGAGGACCGGGTGCGAGTCGGTGACCACTTCGTAGTCATCCCCGTACTCTGCGGCCTTCGTCATCGCGTACCGCGACGGGAGTTGGTCGAGAGAACCCGACAGATACGCCTTGGTGCGGCGTCCTGCCTTGCGCGTGTTCCAAAGTTTCGTACCGGCGCTGCGGTTCCTGACGTACAGGCGCAGCGGCTGCGCGGCGACCGCGTAGGCGTTGAGGTTCGCCGCCGCGTAGATCCACGATCCGTAGTACCTGACCGCCGTCTGCGGAGAGAACGCGGGACGCACGGAGTCGCTCGACACGACGCGAGTCGATGTCGCGATCCACTTCCGCGCGTCGTTGACCGTCTTCGCCAGCAGCCGGGATAGGATCGACATCAAATGACCTTCAGGATTGGAGGTGGCTTGCGCTGACGCCGCGCATGGACGGCAAGCGCAAGCGCGCACACGCCGTCATCGTGACCAGCCGTCGCCTCGTAGGAGACGGTCCTTCCGGAGTATCGGTAGCCGAATGACTCAAGTTCAGCGCGGAGCCAGCCATCGGGTATCCGGATGTCCCGATTCTGCACGGCGATCTGAAGCCCTTCCATCAACTGTTGCTTTGACGGCGAGGTGAACTTGAAGCCTTCGACGCGCTTGCACACCTTGCGTAGATCCTCCACGATTGGATCGCCTACGCCCGTCGAGTCGATCTGCGCTGGCCTGTCCTTGATGAGCGCGGCCAGTCTCTCGCGCGTGACGGACCACGGTGCTTGCCACCTGTCGAGATGCGCGACGGCTCCATCGGAGTCGAGGCCAACGGCCACGGTGTAGTCTTGGCTCTTCGCGAGATCGACGCCGAAGCATTCGACCGGACGCTTGGACATCTCGCCGATGGACGCGCGGATCGCGTCGAGTCCGAAGGGGTTGCCGCCGTCCTCTGCCGGGACGCCTTCGTACTCCTGCGCGAAGACCTCCGGCGGGAGCGTGCGCCGAGCCGCCTCGACTTCGTCCGGGTCAATGTGCGGGTTCTGTCGCGTTCCGATGCGAAAGGCCCGCATCGTGCCAGTCGTGTCACCTTCGGCCTCAGTGAACAGTCGGTGGAAGTCGCCCGTCCCCTTCGGCGTTCCGAGGAATAGCGCGGTCCCCTTGCGGTCGGACAGCGTCGGTCGCGCCGCGTTGCGCCACCATTCGAGGAGGTGCGGCACGAACCCGGCCTCGTCCACCACGATCAGGTCGTAGTCGCGGCCACGTCCGGCGTCCACGTCCTCAAGCGTCCAGAAGTCGATGACGCCGCGCGTGACGAGTTCCAGCCGCTTCTCGACGCGGTCCATGCGCGCAGTGACGGGCGCGAGCGCGCGCTCGATGTCGCGCATGGGGTCGGCAAGGTACTTGTAGGTCGGCGCGAACCAGCCGACCTTGCGGTGATAGATCGCGGCGCGTTGCGCCTTGACCTTGCCGTAGGTGGTCTTGCCCCATCGGCGTCCGATCTCAAGGACGCTGAACCGCGCGAGAGCCGCATCGACCGTCAACTGCGACGGGTGCAGGATCGAGGACAGCGGCTGGAGTTGCACCCTCATGCGTCATGCTGCACCTTCGGCGCGATCTCCTCGATGGTCACGACTTCCTCGCGCACGACGGAATCGGTCTTGTCGCGCTGCCCGAGGTATTGCTTGCCGAGCCAAATCAGCATGGTGACATTGCCGTTGAGCGCCATCTCGGCCTGTTTGCGGCGAAGACTGCGATTTAGTCGCGAGCGCCCCCTTTCTATGGGGGTGACAAATCGCCGCTGAAGCGTGCGCCCGGAGCATCCAAGGATGGTCGCCATTTCGTCGATGGTGCAGCCGATAGCCGCCATGCTTTCGACCTGCTCCGGGTCGATGTCAATCTTGGCCCTTGGCAAGTTCGGCCTTCCTTCCCGTGAGCGTCTCCCACCGCTTCACGATGACATCGCAGTAGGCGGGGCTGATCTCCATGCCGTAGCACTTGCGGCCAAGTTGCTCGGCGGCGATCAACGTGGTGCCCGTGCCGCAAAATGGTTCATATACAGACTTTGTCTGATCGCACAATGTCCCCATGATCCACGATGGAACATGAACGGGCATCGTTGCAGCGTGTATTTCAGCGAACTGATTGTCGCGCTGTGGCGGCGCTTCATATACCGATTGAATTGTGCCGCGCCACGATGACAAAGGAAACGCTCGGGACGATTCCAACTTCCCCATTCCGATCATCCATTCGTAACGAGATGCCAAAACTCCCGATGCCATTGGTGGCTGTGCGTGTCCTTTGTCCCATGTAATAATGTCAATGAGTCTCTCCACCCGCGCATTGATCCATCGCATCAAAGCGCGTTTGTTTCCGGCTAATGGCTGCACATTCACAATCCATACGGATTCGACGGCTTGCAATGACGCATTCCACCATCCGTCCATGAGTTGCCCCCATTCGTCCGGGTTGTCATCGTGCTGGTCATAGACGCGTTGCTTGCTTGCCATTGCGGTATTCCCGCTCAAAGAAACAGACTTGCCGAGCGCATACGGCGGAGATGTGAAGCACAGATCCGCCTTCGCTCCATCCATCAGCCTCGCCACCTCCTCCTCCGTCGTACTGTTACCGCAGAGCAAGCGATGCTCGCCAAGCAGCCACAGGTCGCCCGGTTTCGTGATCGGCTCCGCGGGAGGCTCGGGAACCTCGTCCTCCGTCACCTCGGCCATGCCGTCGATCATCTTCGACAGTTCCGCCGAGTCGAAGCCAGCCGCGTCAAGCAGCGCCTCGTCCTCGCACTGGAGCGCCGACAGCGTCTCGGCAAGCGCGTCCTCGTCCCACTCCGCGAGTTCGGCGGTGCGGTTGTCCGCGATGGCGTAGGCGGTCGCCTCGCTGCCCGCGAGCGTCGAGCGCACCACTGCGATATCTTTCCACCCGAGCGCCTTGGCGGCGGCGAGCGTGCCGTTTCCAGCGCGAACCACGCCGTTTGCGTCAACGACGATTGGCTTCTGCTGGCCGAACCGCAGGAGGCTCGCTTTGATCGTCGCTAGGTTGCGCTCTCCATGCTTTCGGACATTGGCGGGATCGAACGACAGCGAGTCGATGGGTACGGTTTCAGAACGCATTCCACTGACTCCTAATCTGCGCGGCGACTTCTGCGGCGTACGACGCCGACACCAAGCCGCCGTCAACCCACCAGTCCTCGAACGGCAACCGCGACTCGCCGACCCGGACGCAGACATCCGGCGCGACCAGTTCGTACCCGGCGTCCCGCAGGATGCCGCGCATGGCCGACCGTATCGCCGCGTTGTTTCGGTACAGGTCATGCTCCACCGTGATGCAGTCGAACCGCACCGCGTCGAGCGGGAGTTTGCACAGCGCCTGTAGCGTCAGGCTGGGCGGCTCAAGGTCGAGCGACAGGTATCCGATGCGACCGTCCGGCGCGAAGTCGTGCAGGATCGCCCGCCAGTCCTGCGCGAAGAAGTCGCCGTAGACCGCGTGCGCCTTGCGCTCGGCCCGCAGAGTCTCCGCGTGCTCGATGTCGCACAGGATGCCTTTCCACCCCTCGTCCTCAAGAGCCTTGGTGTTGCTGATCGTCACAGGCTCGCCCGCGCCGATGTCGAGAAACGACCATCGACGCGCAACGCGAAGCGCGAAGGCGTCCTGTCCTGCCTGACTGTTGAAGGTCACGGTCTGCAAGTTGTCTCCTCTGTAGTGTCGTGCATCCTACTGCGTCGCGGCCTCTTCAAGCGTCGCGAGAGTGGCGTTGGTTTCCGCGATCTGCGTGTCGCACCGCGCGATCCCGGCCACGTCTCCGATGCGTACCGCAGTCTCGCGCTCCGTCTGAAGCGCGGCGATCCGGTTTCGGACCAACTGCGCCAAGTCCTCGATCTTCATGGCGTCCTCCTATCAGACAGGCACTTCTTCCCACTGGAGCGAGCCGATCCAAGTGGCGCTGGTCAGCGCGGCAGACCCGCCGAGCGCGACGTAGGAGCCGGGAGGGATGATGAGCGCGCCATCGAGGTCCGTGACTGCCGGGGTGACGTTGCCGACGCCCGCAGCCGTGGCCCAGTAGTACGACGCCAACGCGATGACGTTGGATGCTGCCGAGCCGCTCGTCAGCGCCACGTTGCGGAATCCGGTCATCACCGATCCGGACTGCAACTGCGTACCCATGTTCCACGGCGCAGTCGTGGTGGATTGCGTGATGGTCGCGGTCGTGCCGAAGTACAGGCCGAACGCGACCGTTCCGGCGGCGCTCGCCGCAACGACGTTGCCGACCGACACCTTGTTGATAACGGCGTTCCTGCCTGATCCCACCGGATTGAAGAGCGCGATCATGGGAGTACCAGCCGCGCCGCCCGCGTAGGCGGTGACGGCAGCCGCCGTCGAGACAGACAGCAGGAACGAGTTGCCCCGATAGGTGGTTTCGTAGTACCGCCCGTGGAGTTCGGAGAAGATGACATCTCCGAGTTGTCCGGCGCGACCGTTGATGAGCGCGTTGTTTCCCGTGTTCGCGGGCTGTCCGACGATGTTCTGGATGAGCATGGTTGATCTCAGATGAATGAGTAGTTCGCGGCCAAGTTCGGGGCCGATCCGAATGCCGTGTTGTCGTTTGCTGCGGCTCCCGCCGTGAATGCAATTCCGATCCCGGAGGAGAGGAACAGCCCGCCTTCGGGCAGGGGTACGGCGTAGATGCCGACCGTCGCGGGCACTGCGTACACCATCATGTCAGACGTGCTGCCGAGAATGTAACTCGACGCGTTGAAGACGTGCAGGAACCCTGCGACGGTCGCGTTTTGGCTGATGACCAGCATGGTCAGCCTCCCGGCGCTGCCCTTCAATTGGACGCCGCCAGTGATGGTCGTGGTCTGTCGGTGCGTTTGGGAGGTCTGCCCGTTGGTCAGCGCGCTGGATCCCAACACGGCGCCGCCGTTCGACGCGTCCGTTAGGATTCGTCGCGTATTCGTGCCGTCCCAAGCAAGCGGGATCGGGTTCGCGGTCGGGGCCGCGCCAACCGCGATGTTGCCGCCGATGGCCGGGATGCCCGCAACTCCGGCGGTGACGATGTTCGTTGCGCCGAACTGCGCCACGTTGACGGCGCTGTTGGCCGCGATGCTGGGGCTGGACGCCGGGAAGAACGCTGGCGCGTTCTTCAGGACGAGATTGACAACCGCAACGCCGCTGGTGTACGCGGAGAACCGGACGCGGAAGAACCTTCCGGCGCACGGACACACCCAGTGGCCGTTGACCGTAGACGTCGTGGCCGGAATAGCAGCGCCCGCGACCAGCCATCCACCAACCGCAGACCAAGACGTGCCGTCGTTCGACACCTCGAACGCTTGCGTACCAGCCCACGTTCCCGCCAACTGGACAACGACGGAGTTGTATCCAGTGGTTTCGACCAGTGCCAACGAGCCGACGCGGTCGAGCCGACGGCTGACGATCTCCTGATCGCTCGGCACGACGTGGCCTCGCGCGTTCACGGCAATGCCCATCGGGTGTCCGTTCGGGTCGATCCCGCCGACGCGCTGGAACACGTCGGACTCCCCGGTCGAGTCCGTGACGTAGACCTGTAGCACGTCGGACGCGCTGTGCGTCGAGGTGTCGATGTCGAGCGTCAGCGTGTTCGTGATCTGCGAGAAGCCCGCGCTGCCTCGCGCCGTGCTGTTCGGCTGGTAGATCGTCACGCCGCGCGTGACGTTGAACACCATCTGCACGTTCTCGAGGTTCGGAGCCTCGCCACGGAAAAGGATCGTTCCGGCTCCGGCTGCTCCGGGCGTGAAGACGTAGTCGGTGGTGTCGAGGATCTTGCTCATAGGACCGCCATCGCGAGGACGAAATCTTCATCGGCCAAGGCAACGCCGTTGCCACGGATCACGCCGCTTTGTGACACCAAGCGCAAGTCGCCGTTCCCGGCCTCGATCACGCCGTCCGTGCGGTTGTGCGAAACGCGCACGAAGTCCATCGCTTCGTTCGTGTCCGCGCTGTAGACGTAAAACGTCGGATCGACATGGGCCGTGGTCGGGCTGCGGTTGACCGTGCCGAGGCTTCCAAGGTCCACCAGCGCGAACGCGCCGCTGCTCGAGCCGTTGTTGACGAGGACCGACAGTTGCGCCGTGTCAAGCCCGGTGGACGTCCCACGCAACTGCATCCAGTCGTTGCTGTGGAACGACAGGCTCTTGTCGGTCGCGATCTGCGCCGTCGTGTCGAACACGATGTACGAGCCAGTGGGGTTCGCGATGTTCGTGTCGCTGTTGATGACGCCGAGCCGAACGCCCACGTTGAAGGACGTCATGTCCGCGTACAGCCGCCATGCCGTAGATCCGGTCGGAGACGGGTTGAAATCAATGCGCCCGTTGACGGCGTTCGTGATGCTCTCGCCGTTGGGGAACGCCACGCCGGTAAACGTCGGCGTGTCGCCCGTCCCAAGCCCAAGCGCCGTCGCGCCCGCCGCAGCCGACGCAGCGCCAAGCACGGAAAGGCCCGTCGCCGTGGCTTGTGAATCGTCCAGTTTGGCGTCGAGCGCCGCCTGAAGACCGGATACATCGCTGATCCAGTGGCCGTGCGGAACAGGCGTTCGCGCGTCAGAAAGCCGCGCGTCGTTCCCCTGACACGCCGTGCCAGCCGTCGAGCCGAAGTCAACCGCGAATGTGCCGACCGTAGTGACCGTGCCTCCGGTGAGGCCCGTACCCGCCGTGATCGAGGTAACCGTACCCGTGCCGCTCGACTGCGCCGCCCAAACGATGCTGCTGGCTGTCGCGTCCCACTTCGGCACGTCGTTGTTGGCCGGAGCGGCGGTAGTCCACGACAGCCCGCGCACCTTCGCAACGGTCGGAGCCGGATACGACCCCGTCAGGTCGCCGCTGGCCGCTCCCGTCGCCGTGGTCGTAGTGCCATCGACCCGCACAATCGGGTTGCTGTCATCCACCGTGATCGAGTTCACGACGGGCGAGACTGTGACGCTGAAGGCACTCATGGCGCGGCGTTGCTGTTCGGGATGACCTCGAACGTTCCCTTCCGAAGACACGGCTTCACGTCAGCCGGAATCGAGCCATCGAAGAACTCGAAGTCAAAGACGCCCGTCTCGCCCATCGTCAGCCCACCGCTGACGGTAGACGAGATCGTGGCCACGGCGGTAGTCGCGCTGCCTCCGACCGTCACCGAGATCGTCGTTGGACTCGCAAGCGAGAACCGCGTCGAGGTGTCATCGTAGGTCGCGCGACCGATCATCCGCGCTGAGTACCCGGTGAGGACGGCGGGATACGTCACCGTGAGCGTCGTGGTCGCCCCGCGCTTGATCGGAAGATGAAACTCGTTGGAGACGCCGTCGCAACTCATTTGGGTTCATCCTCTTCCACGAACGAAGGCGGTACGCAGTACCAGCCTTCGGGAATGGTCACGCGGTTCGGAGAGAGACGCCACTCGCCGGACTGCAACGTGTAGACCTGTGCTTCAGTCGCGGGGCCGATCCGGATCGGACTCGACTCGGGGACCAATACTGCTCTGCTGCACCCACTTGCGAATACGACCGCCAGCAGCGCGAAGCCTACCCACATCGCGGTCTGAATCCACAGCCACGCTTCCTCGCTCGATGCGGGAAGCAAGCCACTCGACGATTGCCGCGACGATCTGCGCCAGTATCCGGTAGGCCATGCGCTCATCCTTCGTGCGCCTCCAGCGCCTTGATTCGCTCTCTCAGATTGGCGTTCTCTTCGCGCAGCAACGCAACGTCTGCGTTCGCGTGCGCCAGTTCCTCTGCCGCGCGCTGCATCAGCACCTTCACGTCTATCCACACGGAATGAACCGGGAGGTTGGCCATCTCAAGCAGCGTGGCAGACGTTCCCGTGATCGCGTCCCGGTGCGATTGGTACGCCTCCGACGCCTTCAGCCAGCCGTGCGATGCGTTGCTCGACATCACTTGGCCCCGGCGTCTTCGCTCGTCACGCTGTTGTCGCGGGCAAACAGAAGGCCGAGTCCGGCGATGCAAGCGGCGATCAGCGCGGCGTAGTCCGGCTCGGTGGCGGGGTTGCCGTCAGAGATGGCGGTGAGCGCGGCTCCACCAGCAGTCAGGATTGCGGCGATGCCAGCGACGGTTGTCTTCCAAGACTTCATCTTGCCTCCGTTCGACGCTCGATGGCGTCCAGCCTTCGCTGGATGTCCTCGATTGTCTTGTTGTGAACGGCATCGACCACAGCGGACGATGCCTGAGTCCTCGCGAGATCCGAAGCGGCCTCCGCGAGTTTGCCGATGTCGCGCTGCGACATCGAGATCTGTTCGGCCTTCCCGCCCAAAGCGTAGACCATGCCGCCGAAACCGCAGACCATCACCGCGATCTGACCAACGATCAGGATGGTGGTGAGGCTGATCCTTGGCGGCTTCTCTTCGGGCATGGATGGATCATCGGCAAGCGCCGACGCCAAGTCGCGCCCGTTCATTCGTCATCGTCCTCGTCCTCGTCATCTCCGTCCGTCTCTTCCTCGACCTTCTCCGCGATCCACGCCATCAGACCCTTGACGGTCAGCGCGTTTCCGAGCGAGGTCATCGAGATCGATGTCTTGCGCCGCCGCTGCTTGGTCCACACGATCAGGACCGCGTCGGCCCCGATGACCTCAACTACCTCGCGGGCCGACTGCGCGACCATCGCGGCCTCGACCGTGGCCGGGTCAGGCACGGACGGCCTTCGATCCTGCTTCGGCTTTGGCGCGTCCTCGCTCACTTAGCGGCCTCCAGCGCGTAGCGCACCCGGTACTTGCGCTGCTTGATCTTGTTCACGGTGACCGCCGTGGATTCGCACCACAGACGCAGCCACCACGCGCCAAGGCTACCCGGCATGAAGCCCTTCTCGACGGCCCAGCCCTCTCCCTTCAGCGTGTCCTCTTTGTAGCCGGGACTCTTGATGTGGGTCTGTTCGTCGCGCTCGACGGTCCAGTTGTGCAGCAGCCGCTGCCGCGCGAGCGTGACGTAGTATTCGGTATGCGTGTGGCCTGACCACACGATGTCCGCGTCGGGGTACGCGATGGCCATTCGGTTGGACTGGATCACGCCGCGCGTCACTGGCGCGGAACCGCCGAAGCCGTGATGGTACGCAATCCTGATGGTCCCCAACCACTTCTGCGGGAGGCTGAGACGGATGCAGACGTACCCCGAATACGACCCCAGTTGCAGGATCTTGGAGTGGGTCGATAGGCGCGCGTAGAGTTGCTCCGTCAGGTCGAAGTCATTGTGCTTCGCAACGCTCGTCTCATGGTTTCCGCGCGACATGAGAAGCCAGCGGTCTGCAAACGGCCTATACCGCTCCGTAGCCACGTCCATCAGCCGATTGAGGTACGGACCATGCTGGTACTCCGGACGGAGCGCGGATCGGTCTGACCGCTTGTCGTAGCGCCCCTGCATACAGTCGAACAGGTCGCCGATGTCGCAGATGACCGCGTCCCTCTCGACCGCCTCGTTGAGATGCCGCATCTCCAACTGCTGATCGGCGGCGACGGCGTCGTGGTGCGCGTCAGACCGCAGCAGGAACGTGGCCGAATCCCCGACCTTGTCGAGCATGACGTTGGCGACGATGACCGTAGGCGACGGTCGCGAACTCTCAATCTTCATGCTGCCTCCACTGTGAGATCGTGATCTCTACCCTCGGGTTCGCCTTGTCCGGCTCCGCGATCTCGATCCGATGCGTGAACGCCGAGTCATTCGTGACGATGCCAGCGTCCGCAACGCCGTCGAACGCGGCCTTGAGCGAAGCCTGAGCGTTGTCCTTGTCGCGCGTTCGCTTGGTCGCGAAGTAGAACCGCGACACGCAGAGCGCGTCATCCCACGGGTCGAACGACTTGCACGACGCTATGGCCTTGCGCGTCTCGATGTACGCCAGTTGACGCGCCGCCTTGACAGCGCGGCTCTTGGTCGCCCAATGCACACGGGCGTTGGGAGACAGGACGCGGTCGGGGATTGGAAGCGTGATCCGTACCCTCTGCACGGTCACTTCATCGGCACAAAGAGAAAGCGGCGACGGCCCGCAAGGACCGCCGCCGCCAAGAAAGGGACAATGGGTCAGAACAGGCGTCGGACCTGTAGCAGCGCCGAGAAGAATCCGAACAGCATCGCGACGTAGAACCCCGCGACGGCAAGGCCGGGGTCGGTCGCCAGCCCGACCGCCGCAAGCAGCAGTCCGAGCGCGGTGATGCCGTAGCAAGTGCGGCGAATGATGAGGGACATCATTGGGTCGCACCGTCCTTCTCGCGCAGCATACGGTCGGCTACCGTGACCGCGTTGTGCGCGGCGCGGGCGTTCTCGGATTGCTCGATGGCCGCGTCCAGCACGGTCTTGAGCAGATTGGCCGCGCGGCGCAGCGTGCCGAGCGGCACGCGGACAGTCTCCTCGTCCGGTGCGGTGAAGTTCATCATTTCCAGTTCCTCGGCGAACAGCCGAGCCTCCGTCGCCATCTCGTCATCCACGGGGTTCATGCGTCTGTGTCCTCCTTGTCTTGTTTGAGTTGGTTTGGCGACCGCTTGAACGGTCGGCAGTCGTAGCAGGTGTCGCGGTCATCGCGCGTCGAGTCGAACGGATCGCCGCAGACCTTGCAGACGCGGACGAATGTGCGCGGCTTGGGTGGGTCAGGCTTCCGGGCCATTCGTTGATCCAATCTGTTCATCCCAAGCCTTGTGCTGTGCGGCCCAGTCGTTGAGGATCGCCACGATGTCCGCTGCGTCTTGGTGACTGAAACCGTGCATCGGTGCATTCTCCTGACGAAACGGATGGCCAAGCACGTGGATGAACGAATCCTTCTCCCGCATCGGGTTCGGTCGCGTTGTCCACCGAAGCCCCGGCGCGAACACCGCACGGGCCTCGGCGCGCATCCACTTCGTCCGCATGGCCTCAAGTTCCTCTTTGTACGCTGCGTCAGATTGATCGTTGGACTTGTTGCCAAGATCCCACGACGCATTGAACGCCTCCGTCTCGTCACGGATCTCCGCAACGCATCCGGCGTACCCGGCAACGTCCGTCATGTTGTCCCGCTTGGGTAGGTGCTGCTCGCGCGCGCACTTGTCGAGGACCATGAAGATTCCCCAGTCGGCTGGCGTCAGCGGCTCGCGGAGTTTGTGCGCGAAGAGCGCGTTGATCGCGCCGATAGTCCGCGCGAAGTGGTCGCGCGGGGAGCCGTAGGACTGGCCGCGTTCGCGCGTTGCGGCTGCGGCGTCGAGGAGGAGGCGTTCGCGTGGTGATTCACTCAGCATCGTCGGTCCTTTCGTCGGTTTGCCTGTCGATCATGGAGCAGAGCATTGCGATGCCCATCGCCACGAACGAAATGAACGCGGTGAGTGCGGCGAGCATCATGGGTTCTTGCTCGCTTTCTGCGAGAAAAGGTCAAGCACGGGGATGAGCATCGCCGCATCGCACACGGTCGCTCCGATTGCTTGCACAGACCGGCTTGCCTCGCTGTCGCTGAACTCGACCAGCAGCGCGTCGCCATCGTCGTATCGGAGCAGCGTGATTGCCTTGCAGTTGGCGATCATAATGGCGACTGGCTGATCGTCGTTGTCGAGTCCGCACAAGAACATCACTCACCCCCATTCTGCACGGGAACATCGGTCGTGTTCGCGTGCGTTGCGAAGCAGTCCCAGCCGCGCTCTTTTGCAAGACCTTCCGCCGTGATGTTGGAAGCACCGAATGCGCTTGCAAGTTCGCACCATTTTCTCCGCGCCTCGTCGCGCTCGGCCTCAACCGTTCGGAGATTCCGAATGGTTGCGTCAAGGAGCGAATCCTTCCGATCCACGCAAGCCTTGAGCGCGGCGAGTTCGGCGGTGCGCTGCGCGAGGTCGGCCTCAGCCTTGGCAACCTCAGCCCCGACGATCTCAATCTCCGTCTCAAAGCAGGTTGTAGCACCAAGATATGTATACTCCCCGAACGCCCCCATAAGCGCCCAGAGTTGCCACTCGCTCCATCCGTGCGCATCCTCTTTCGGCGGCTTGTACTCGCCGCGAATTGCTCGCTGCTCTGGGCTTCCGTAGTAGATGTTGGTCGTTGACTGCCAATCATCCCGAAGGACAGCGCGACCATAGTCTGTCAGACGAACGCGGACTGTGTCGTTGATGTTGAACTTCATCGCCCCTCCTTCGCACGGCTGATCGCCGCGATTGCTTCCCGTACATTCTGTCGCGAGGTTTCCCCCCACTCGATAGCCCAACGGGCAGACAGCGCAGCCAGCCACGGCTCATACGAAGAAGACGATGACATGGGAAGCAGCACATCGTGCGCGCGTTCTGCTGCTGGCGCGGTCCGCTCGCTGCACATCTTGGCCCACGCCTCACCGTAGCCGTCCGCGTCTGCCATCGGCTGGTACGCCTCAAGTTCCCGCCACATCTCCGCGAGCGGGTCGTTCGCCTTGAGCGCGGCGTTCTCGTCGAGCAGCGCCCGCAGCGCCGCTGCGTAGTCCTCAAGAAACTCTGCGGTCCACACGATCCCGGCGCGAGACTCAATCTGCCGGATCGAATCCTCGATCAGTCCTCGTTGGTTGTCGTTCATCGCTTCGCCTCCTTCGTCAAGACTCGCACAATCGCGGCGGCGGCAATCACGACGCACGCTACTCCAAACGCCACCATTCCCGCGCGAAGCCAAAACTCGGCGCGCTCCGCGTCATCGAGCATCCACGCGAGGAACAGCGTCACGTTCATGCACACGCTGACCGCAAGCATCCACGCGAAGATCCGCGCCCTGCTCTCGGCCTCCTCGATCAATATCAGATCGTCCATGTCGTTCCCTTTCTTGTGGCTAGGTTCCGCCTGTGCGCGCCCTGACACGGTAACGCGCACAGGCGGTCCCCAGTTCGCTGGCAACGCGCCAGCGGGTGATTCAGTCTTGGCTCTCTCCCTGCGGAACGCGCAGCGCGTTCATCACGTTGACGAGCCGCATCGTCGCGGACTCGACGCAGCCGAGCAGATCGCCAGCGCGGTTCAGACGGTCGGCTGTTTCCAGCAACTTGGCGACGGCCTCGGCATCCATGAAGTGCCGTCCGCTCAACCGGGCGACCGACCGCGTGAGCGCACGGATTGCCTCGGTGTTGTCGGTCAGCGCGGCGATCATCGCATCGTGCTTCGGCGCGGACGGCTCCGCGACGGGATTCGTCGGGATCAACTCCGGATGCGGCGGCGCGTACTCGTTGTCGTACCACTCGCGCACGGCTTCGTATGTCGAGTACGAGTAGCGCCCTGCGCGGAACACCTCGAACCTCTTGGCCTTCACAGCCGCATACAATGCCTCTTCGCCGATTGGACGGTCGTTCTTGCGGAGCCTCGCTCCGATCTGCGCGATTGATTCAAGTGGCTTCGTCATTGCTGTCTCCTGCCGCTCCTGCGGCGTTGGTCGGCGCGCCCTCGCGCTGAATGCGGATCTCTCTCCGCATCGTCATCGCGATCCTCGCGCCTCGGTTGCTCGTTTGCTTGACGCCGATGGTTCCGACAAGCGTGCCGTCCGGCAGCGTCAGCCGGATCTCGTCTCCGCGACGAAGCATCCGGCAGACGGTCCCCATTCCGGGGAACCCCTTGGCCTCGGTCCTCTGTGGTGTCATTGGCTCGTCTCCTGTCTTGAATCCTGCGGGCCGGGTGTCCCCGGCCCGCAGGAGCGGCCTACGCGCGAGACAGTAGCGCGGTCAGCCTCGGCGCGTCCTTGCGCGTGAGATGCCATCCTAGCGTTGTGGTTCTCCTCGCGCAATCGGATGTACGCGACTGCCTCCAGTTCGTCTGCTGTCGTGCAGATCGTGCGGGCCGCGATGGAGCGCAGCCCGTCGCGCACGCTGGCGCTGTAGTAGGCGCGCTTCATGGCAATCCATCCTGCACATGGTCGGTGTTGATATGCCACAAATTGTGGCGTTCCATCAACTGACGAGCCGCGTCGGTGCAATGCTTCGTTGTGTCCACGCCGGAGAAATCGGGGTCGCTCTCGATCACTCCGAGCAGGATCTTGACGGCCTCGATTGCGGCGTCTCGTTCCGCAACAAGACTAGGACACGCCTCCTCAAAAAACGCCAATGCATCGACGGCGTAGTTCAGCACCCTGACCGTTTCGTTATTTCGAGACGTCGGCTTCGAGTGGCGATGCAGGGCCGTGACAGCGGCGAGGCCGACATAGAGGCTGCGCCACTTCTCCCGAGCGAGGTCTGGCTCGTCCTTGAGCAACGCTCGATACAGATGCGATTGGTTGGGGTCTTCGCCCTCGGCCAATGGGTTCTCGTAGTACCAGTTCTTCATCGGATGCTGATCCTGTTCCCGCGCTCCATGAGCGAGGCGAAGTCCAGCGCCTCGCCAGCCTCAAGCCGTTCTCGGATCGCGTCGGTGTTGGCCTTCGCGACCGTCTCGACGGTCACGGCCCATGCCGGAAGATCCTCGACGCCGCAGCGCAGGTCGAGTTTGGATTTGCCGCCGATCTTCGCGAGTGACACGCAATACCGCGTCGTGTTCAACTTGCCGAGTCCCTTTGCCTCCCACGTCCAGCGCAGCCGTTCGCGAAGCGCGGCGGCGGCGTTCTCGTCCACGCGGGCGCGTTCGGCAAGGCGCTTGGCCTCGGCCTTGCGTACATCGGCGCGCGCCTCGATCTCGCTGATGAGGCGGCAGTAGCCGTCAACCTTGTCTGAGAGATTGGCCTCGTTCTCCGCGAACCACGCGTCGATTGTGGCCTCGGTGTCCGGCGTGATCTCGCCTCCGGCTGCGGCGAGTAGCGCGTCGAGCGACTCCATGTCTGCGGTGATGTCGAGCAGTGTTCGTGTCATTGTGTCCTCTGTGTGTTAGCGGTTGTATTCGCGCCACCAAACGGCGGTGGAATGTTCGGAGTCCATGAGCCAGCGCCGCGCGAATCGATGCGGTTCGTAGCGCCAAACGGCCTCCTCCATGATGGCCTCGTACTCGGCTTGAGTGGTCGATTCGCGCAGATCGTTGCCGTCTGCGTCAGCGAGGAGGATCATGTAGACCTCCCCGCCCTCGGCGGCGCGAAACTCGAACGACAGGCTGTCGGCGGGGTGACCTGTTGGCGGCTCGGTCACGGCGCTGATGGAGAGGACGGGATGCTCGACCACGTCCTCGACGCGCACGGTGTATCGGGGTCGGTCGCTCACGCGCCACCTCCGATCTTGGCGTCGGCCATAGCCTGACGAAGTTCGCGCTCATGCTTGCGCGCCTGAGACGCGGTCCATCCGCGCCCGCAGCGGTCTGCGACATCCTCCCACCGCGCGTGCAAATCCTCGGCGACGGTGATCGCCTTGGTGAGCCGGAGTGGTCGTGGCCGCGCGGTTCCGCGCGCGATGCCGAGAGTGAATCGAAGGTTGAGGACTGATTGCATGGCTGTCTCCTGCGATTGAGGGTTGGTCAGAAGTTGAAGTCGTAGCGGTACACGGGCTCATCGGAGGCGAGGTAGCGTTCACATCCACCGACCGACCACCTCCCCGACTTGGTGAGGCGGGCGCGGACGATCTGGTTGTTCGGCTCGGACTTGATGATCCAGCGCTGCGAATCGTTGTTGCGGACATGGCCCGCGAAGCCTCCCGGCACGCGGTCGGCAGTCCACGACGGGTCGAGGGTCGCGGTCATCTCGCGGATCTCAAGTGTCTTGCCCGAGATCACCCGCACGACTTCAAACGGACGGACATCCGAATGGAGGTACAGGTTCATGTACTTCGGCATAGCAATCGTGTTCTGCATGGCTGTCTCCTGCGGCTGAGCCGCGTGTGCGCCGCGCTCCATGCGCGACGGGTTGAGTATACCACTATTTCGGCCCAATTCAAGACCTTCAGCACAGATTCCCAAGATTTCCTACAGATTGTCGTTATCGGGACGCTGTATATGCAAACCGCGTATACGCCCGTCTGAGCCGTCCGGCGGTCAGGGGCGCTCGGAACCCTGCCCAGCCGTCAGGACGCCCCGCGCGGCCAATCCCGCCGCCCCGTACACGCGCCACCACTCACGGGCGGGCAGCGGGCGCAGAGGCTTGGTCGGATCTTCGGACCAGCCGCCGCGATCATCCTGCACCTGCTCGAAATACCCGCGCTCGGTCGGAGCGGCGCGCACCCGGTCGAGCAGCAGATCGGCCACGGCGAGATACCAAGGCATGGGCCACGTCTCCGGCTGCGCTGGCGGGCGCGGCGCGCCCCAGCCGACCAGTTCGGACACGATCTCGCCGACGATCAGCGGATTCGCGGTCAGCACCGTCCGGCGGTCTGCGTCGCGCTCCTCGCGCTGCGCGGCGATCTCCTCGGCCTGTCGCGCCTCGCGTAGCGCCGCCTCGCGCGCGGCCTTGTCGCGATCCACCAGCACCGTCTGCCTCGGCTCGGGCAGGGCTTCGTAGTGCTTGAGGAATTTTCCGCAGATGAATCGGCGGTTCGGCCCGCCGTCGCGGACGGCGTACTCGTTCAGCGCGATCATCGCGCGCTCGAAGTCGAGCCGCGCACACTCGCGCATCCACAGGGCAGCGATCTCGTCATCGTCATCGCCGCCACGGAACAGTTTTCGCGCACGCGCGCGCAGTTGTGCTAGTTCGTCTTGTGTCATTCGTTCCTCCAAACACACACACGCGAAAGCGTGTGTGTATGTCGGGAGTCCGTGTGGACTCGTACCGCTGTCTCCGGAGCGCACCGCGCGCTCGGGAACCTGTTGACGGGGGGGGTTTTAGG
>Ga0315900_10001724_pt1 | contig 34626 bp, 31 predicted proteins | sample LakEriMetagenome_FD_203521 | JGI IMG/M metagenome (GOLD analysis project Ga0315900, IMG submission 203521) | Freshwater fungal communities from buoy surface, Lake Erie, Ohio, United States - Buoy 12 MA114 | ecosystem: Environmental > Aquatic > Freshwater > Lake > Lake biofilm | place: USA: Lake...
AACCACTGATGCCGGACAAGACATGATACTGTATCCAGCGAGTTGCAATCTCCAACAGAGATCAATCTCTTCCTGGTGGGCAAAAAAGTAAGCATCAAACCCACCAACTTCTTTAAAAGCGGAATGTCTGATACATAAGGCAGCCCCGGAAGCCCAGAATATGGGGGAAGGCTGATCATATTGACCATTATCTTCTTCCAGCACATCAAAGATCCTGCCACGCGAGAAAGGATAACCTAAATTATCGATCCATCCTCCGGCAGCACCGGCATATTCAAAATGGGACTTGTTGTTATAGTCCCTTATTTTGGGCTGAATGGCAGCAATATTTTTATCTTTTCCCCATAGGGTAACCACAGGTTCCAACCAGCTGGGATCAACTTCAATGTCAGAATTCAGCAAAACAAGATATTCTTCATTTACCGATTTTAGCGCTCTGTTATAACCTTCGGCAAAACCCTCATTGCTCAGACTGCTGATGACATGAATATGGGGGTATTGATGCAATACAAAATTCACTGAATCATCAGTTGACCCATTGTCTGCCACATATACCTTCATGTTGGGATAAGTAGATGCCATCAAGGAGGGTAGAAATTTCTCCAGATAATGCTTTCCATTCCAGTTAAGGATGACAACAGCAACCGGGGGCATGTGAGAATCAATACTCATGAACCCCAAAAATACTGCCTTGAGCCTGAAAAAAGGTTCTATACCCTTTCTTAATATTAAATTTGTTTCATGCGGAACGCCGGGGTCTGGAAATTCATATTGGCCATTCTTGCCATACTGATTGTGGTGGGCACATTTTTTTATTCCAATCAACTGGCAGACAAAATATCTGAAAGAGAAAAGTTGATGATGAACAGCTGGGTTACCGCGCAACGAAGCATTGCATATGCTTCTGCTGAAGATGACCTCTCTCTGGCTTCCTCCATTGTTGCTGATCAAAAGTCGATTCCCATTATTGAAACCGATGAAAAAGATCAGATCATTTCCACTTTAAACCTGGATTCAGCAAAAGCGCTGAAGGATTCCGGCTATTTAAAAGATAAATTATTTGAATTCAAATCAAAAGGTAATCAGATTACCACTTTTTTCGGAACCGATTCCTTGCGTTACAACCGTTATTATTATGGAGAATCATTACTGCTGCAACAGATCAGATATTTCCCGCTGATTCAGCTTCTGATTGTACTGATTTTTACGGTGATGATGCTTCGTTTCATCAATACCCGTCACCGTTCTCTCCAAGATCGTTTATGGGCAGGTTTGGCAAAGGAAACGGCTCACCAGTTGGGTACCCCTGTTTCGGCTCTCGAAGGTTGGACAGCTCTGCTGAAGGAGGAAGGAGATATTGAAATGATCTCTCAGGAGATGAGCAAGGATATTGAGAGGCTCAAACTTATCACTGATCGATTCAGTATGATCGGTGGTGAAATAAAAAAGGAGTCAGAAAATCTTTCCTCGCTGGTGGGGAAGGCAGTTGGTTATATGCGGAAGAGGGCACCATCAAGTGTTGTCATCCATTTTTTGAATAGTGAAAAATTGATTCCTGTAAAGGTTTCAAGTGCATTGTTGGAATGGGTCATTGAAAACATTCTTAAAAATGCTTTGGATGCCATGAATGAAAAGGGCAAGATCGAGATCTGCATCGGAGAGGAGGCAGGGTTAGCCTGGATTGAGATCAGGGATGAAGGGAAAGGCATTCCGCTTGGACAACAAAGGGAAATTTTCAATCCGGGAGTCACTACAAAGAAGCGGGGTTGGGGTTTGGGCTTGACACTTTCTAAAAGAATTGTGGAGGAGTATCACAGTGGAGCTTTATTTGTAAAGGAGAGCACGGTTGGCGCTGGAACCACTTTTAGGATTGAGCTTAAAAAATAAAGACCTCTCATTTTTTCATGTCTCCTTATTTTCATAATTTTGCTGTCCCTCGAGCCCAGGTGGCGAAACTGGTAGACGCACTACCTTGAGGTGGTAGCGCTGGAAACGGCGTGCTGGTTCGAATCCAGTCTTGGGCACGAATAAAAAAGTCCTGCACGAAGTGCGGGATTTTTTTATGGCTGCGACCGAAGCTTGCTTCGGGGCTTTAGAACATATTGTATCACCGTAGATAACCTAGCCTTAATACTTTGATTGAGCCTCCGATAATTATATAATTCTCTATATTTGCAACATTGTTGCATAAAAGCAGCATATTTAAATATGCCTGAACAGAAGCTTCCCGTAACCGTACTCAGCGGCTTTTTAGGAGCCGGTAAAACATCACTGCTCAATCATATTCTACATAACAAGGAGGGGCTTAAGGTAGCCGTTATTGTTAACGATATGAGTGAAGTTAATGTGGATGCTCGATTGGTGAGTGATCAAAACGTACTATCCCGAACTGAGGAAAAACTGGTCGAGATGAGTAATGGTTGTATCTGCTGTACACTGCGAGAGGACTTGATGCTAGAAGTTGAAAAGCTGGCAAAAGAAGGGCGATTTGACTATTTGCTGATTGAAAGCACAGGAATCAGCGAACCTGTTCCGGTAGCACAAACGTTCAGTTTTGTAAGCGAAGATGGAAAGATCGATCTGTCGAAGTTCAGTTACATCGATACCATGGTGACAGTAGTGGACTGTTTAAATTTTTTTAAAGACTTTGGCACCAATGAACTGCTACAAGATCGACAGTTAACCAACATAGAAGGAGATGATCGTACCATCGTAAATTTACTTACCGACCAAATTGAATTTGCCAATGTGATCATTTTAAACAAAATCGATCTTGTCGATGCCAAGACGGTAGGTTTATTATCGGCAGCAATTAAAAAGCTTAACCCAGGCGCAAGAATAATACATGCTGCCTTTGGCAAAGTAAACTCGCATGACATTATCCATACAGGACTTTTTGATTTTGAAAAAGCGCAATCTTCAGCCGGTTGGCAAAAGGAACTAGAGAAAGATACTCACACACCTGAAACAGAAGAATATGGTATCAGCTCTTTTGTGTATCGAAGTCGCCGGCCGTTCCATCCTATGCGCTTTTGGCGCTACCTTAATGAAGCATTCCCCGAAACAGTCATCCGATCTAAGGGGCTTTTTTGGATAGCATCTCGCCCCAATGATGCCATCAATTTTAGCCAGGCCGGCGGATCATCCCGCATTGAAAAAGCAGGTATTTGGTGGTGCAGCATGCCTTATTCAGAGCGCATCCGTTATCAGAGCTTCGTAGATAATAAAAATGAGATCGAGAAAAAATGGGACCAGCAGTGGGGAGATAGGTTGACCGAGTTAGTATTTATTGGGCAAGACTTGAAAAAAGCAGAAATTGTTTTGGCACTCGAAAACTGCCTGCTCAACAAAATTGAGTTAGAAAAATACAAATCAGGGGCAACGTTTGAGGATCCGTTTCCCCAAGCTATATGACGGAGTTACATAGGGATATAAGATCTAATATTAACTCTCCTCTTTTCCTTCCAGAAATAATTGCTAATATAAATAAAAGAAAATTCCAAAACATCGAATACAATGATTTCAAACTGATTATCATCATTTCTGGTGTTTACTATTTCGGGAAATTCATTATTTTTTGTTTTATATTACTACTAATTACTACTCAAAAGATTAAACATTTTTTTAGTCTATTTTTAGATTAAATAACTTGCAAACTACTATTCATGTTGATAGTCTGAAGGATTGCTGAATGTCCTTTGTGAGATCAACATTGCAAGGAATATCAGTATTTCATTTAACATTAAAAAAAACGAGCATGAGAAAATTAACAGTTTTCATGATGTTTTTTGTTATGCTGGCTGCAAACACATTTGCCCAGGAAACAAAAAAAATCACAGGTAAGGTTACCGACAACAATGGAGAACTGCTCTCAGGAGTAACGGTAGCAGAAGCAGGAGGTAATGCAAGGGTCATTACAAACGAACAGGGTGTTTACACCATTCAGGTGGCTGCAAAGACAACCACACTTAGATTCAGCTTTGTAGGATTTCAGGATGCAGAGGCAAGAATCAACAACAAAAGCGTTGTTGACATTGCACTCGTAAGAGAAAGCGGATCGCTTTCTGAAGTTGTCGTAGTTGGTTACGGCGTGCAACAAAAGAAATCATTTACTGGTTCTGCATCCAAGATCGATGCAAAAGGTTTTTCTCAGCTGGTTACTCCTTCAGTAGACAGACAACTTGCCGGTCGCGCAGCAGGTGTTCAGGTTGTAACAGCCGGAGGTGATGTTGGTACGCCAGCGCGTATACGCATCCGCGGCATCAACTCAGTTACCGGTAATCAATCTCCATTGATAGTAGTGGATGGGGTTCCCTTCATCACGGGTAACCTTGCATCTGCAACCAACTCAAATGCTTTGGGTGATATTAACCCTAATGACATTGAGAATATTGAAGTATTGAAAGACGGTTCAGCTACTGCCATCTTTGGATCAAGAGCAGCCAATGGCGTTATCATGATAACAACCAAAAAAGGTACAAAGGGCTCAGCCGTAAAAGTGAATTATGACGCAACCTACGGTTTCAGCTCTCCCTTCAAAACATATGATCTTCTCAACAACGCACAATTTGTTGAGATCTCAAACGAGAAAAGAACCAATCAGGGTCTTACCGGCTGGGCAAATGCAGGTGACGGACAAACGTATGACTGGCAGCGTCTGGTTATGAGAGACAACGTTTTAGGTATGCAGCAGAATCTTAGTGTTACGGGCGGTAATAACAAAAGCACTTACTTTTTGTCTCTCAACTACAGTGACCAGAAAGGTGTGTTGATCTCAAACATGAACAAGGCCTACAGATTGAGGTTCAATTTTGAACACGAGATCAATCAATATGTAAAAATTGGTAACAACCTGACTTTGTCCAAGCAAGTAGACAATGATCAGAACAACGGAACCAACGCTTTGAGTGGTGCAGTAGCATCTGCACTTCGTATGCTGCCCAATGTTAATCCGTTCGATCCTGCCAATAGCACAGGGTACAATATTCGTTTCCCATCGCTCAATCAGGTAGGTTTGGGTCCGAATGTGAGTCCGGTTGACGACAACTATACGAATCCCTTGTTTACACTCAATGAAAATGTGTATGCTTCCGATAAGCTTCGCGTCAACAACAATCTTTATGTTGAGATCAGTCCTGCAAAAGGCTTGAAGCTTCGTTCTGTATTCAACTACGACCTTTTCAATGATTATTCGTTCATTTCATGGTCTTCCATACATGGCGATGGTTTCAGCTCAAGAGGTTATGTTTTCAACTCAGGACAGCAGATCCAGCGGATGGTGTGGCAAAACTACCTGAACTATAACAAATCATTTAAAGGTGGACACAGCATGTATGTAACTGCCGCACATGAAGTTCAGGAAGATATGAGCCGTTCAGTCAATGGTGCGTTGCAACAGCTGTCTGATCCTTTCTTCCAGCAAAGGAATATCATCGGTGGATCAGGTGCACTTCAGTTTGCAGGCGGTGGATTTGGAAAGAGCGGCTTCCATTCACTTTTAGGTCGTTTCAACTACGATTTCCGCAGCAAGTATTTTGTTCAGGCTTCAGTTAGAAGAGATGGACAAAGCTCTCTGGCCCCAGACAATCGTTTCGGTGTCTTCCCAGGTGCATCAGTTGGATGGAGGGTTTCTGAGGAAGGATTCTGGAAAAACAATGCAACCCTGAGCAACCTGATGAATGATTTTAAGATCAAGGGTTCATATGCAATCGTTGGTAACCAGCTGGGAGGATTCCCCTACCTGAGTACCTTCAGCTCTGCCTCATACGGCAATATACCCGGTTTGGCCCCAAGTGCTATCGGCAACCCATCTTTACAATGGGAGAGGAGCAAGAAGTTCGATATCGGTGTTGAAATGAATTTCTTCAAAAACCGTATGACATTTGCTGCAGACTGGTTCCTGAATGATATCGACCAGCTCGTTTTTGCTGTTCCAACGCCCAACTCTGCCGGTATCCCCGGAAACTCTATCAGCCAGAACATCGGTACTGCAAGAAACAACGGTCTTGAATTCACTTTGTCTGGTGATGTCATTGCAACCAAGAATTTTGTGTGGAATGCCAGCGCCAACTATACAAAGCTCACCAACGTAATCAGTTCGCTTTATTCCGTAGGTGGCGTACCAGTACTGACCATTCCTGGATCATTCAACAGGATTGAAGTTGGACAGTCGCTGAATTACATTTGGGGTTGGAGATATGCCGGTGTAAATACCCAAACAGGAAATCCCATGTACTTCAAAGCTGACGGAAGTTTGGTTCAAAGGAGTACAGTTACAGGAGCATACTTCACCGCTACCGGCAAAGATGATGCTACCATGACAGCTGCCAATCAGACAACTCTTACAGATGCTGATAGGGCAAACCTTGGAAACAGTCTTCCAACATTCTTCGGTGCAGTCACCAACAATTTCAGGTATAAGAACTTTTCTTTGGAAGTAATGTTCAGATTCCAGGGTGGAAACAAGATCATGAACATTACCCGCCAGGAAGCCTTGTTGAGCCAAAATTTCCATAATAATGGAACAGAGATTCTCAACCGCTGGAAACAAGCAGGTGATATCACTGATGTTCCTCGTCTTCGTTATGCACAAAGTGCAACAATCAACCAGACAGGTGCAGCAATCTCAAGGTTCGTTGAGAATGGAGAGTATTTAAGGTTGCAGAACTTGGTGTTTAATTATTCATTAGACAGCAAAACTCTCTCAGAAAAAACCAAGGGGTATATCAAGAATGCAAGATTGTTTGTACAGGGTCAGAATTTATTCATCATGACCAAGTACAGTGGTTTGGATCCGGATAATGCGAGTCAGGGTGGATTGGACAATGCTGTTTCACCTTCACTTAGGATCTTCTCTTTCGGACTTAGCGTAGGATTTTAATCATCACACAACGAATTAAAATGAATAAAATGAACATATTTAAAAACATACACCGCAGTACCTTACTGGTGGCTCTCGCAGTGGCTGCTGCGAGTTGCGAGAAAGTCCTCGATCAGGCACCTTATTCCGCATTTACTGATGAAAGCGTTTTTACCTCAGTTGACAGGGCAACACTTGCACTCAACGGCGTATATGATGCCGCTCAAACAGGAGGACCCTCTCTTGCCGGTCGTGGCTATCCATTTGGAGCAGCAACCATCCAACAAGGGGATAACCGAGGTGAAGACGTAGTAAACCTTCAGGCATTTTATCAGATCACCTACCAGGGTACATATACCCCCACTACAGCCAACAATGTTTCCATGTGGGATAATACCTATGGTATGATCAACAAGGCAAACATCGCCATCGAAGGATTCAGGAAGGCTGCAACTGATGGTATACTTACCCAGGCTGTAGCAACACAATTTGAAGCCGAGTGTCGTTTTCTTCGCGCATTGGGTCATCATGAACTGTTGGTTCACTTCGCACGTCCGTTTTTGGATGGCGCTGGTGCACAACTCGGTGTTCCATACAGAGACTATGCTGTAAAGGGAGGCGCCTCTCTTGAAAAACTGCAGAAAGAACCCCGTCCGAAGGTATCTGAAACCTATGCCAAGCTTCTGGAAGATATCAAATTTGCAGAGGATAATCTTCCTGTTACCAACACCGGTGGTGCTGTGATCAGGGCGCAAAAATCTGCTGCCATTGCATTGAAGCAAAGGGTATTTCTTCATATGGGTCAATGGGCCAATGCTGTAGCTGCCGGCAATCAGTTGATTCCAACAGCGCTAACCCCTGCGAATCCATCTGCTACGCGGACAACTATTGGTAATCACAATTTAACTGCAACACCCAATGGTTCATTCGGTCATAGCGCAGGCAACAGCATCTCTGCAGAAAATATTTTTACAGTGAAAAATGACCCGCTTGATAATGGTTCTGTGAATGGCGCTCCAGCAGCCATGTATGGTTCAACCGATTTGTTGGGTCGCGGTCTTGTATGTATTTCTCCCATCATCTGGAACAATGCAGGTTGGTTGGCAGACGACAGAAGACGTTCATCCCTTTACAGGCAGGGTGGCAGTGCAATTGGTCGCGCTATCATGACTACCAAATACACGGATTATTCAGGTCGCGGTGACAATACCCCCATCATCAGATTGGCAGAAGTATTCTTGAATCAAGCTGAGGCTGAAGCGAGGGTAGCATCTGGTATTTCACAAAGAGCAATAGATCTTTTGAATATGGTTCGCAACAGGTCACTCAATACACCCGCAACCCAGGAATACAAAATCACTGATTTTGCAGATCAAACTGCCCTTCTCAGAGCGATTATGCTTGAAAGAAGAATTGAATTTCTGGCAGAGGGCAGACGTTGGCCAGATATTCACAGAACAGCACTGGATCCCATTACTGCTTTGAGACCTGCGGGAATTCCTGCTAAGGTTACCAATGGTGGAGTTACAGGAACAACACTTGCGCAGTACGGTATTGGCGTAGCTGTTGTAACCGGACAGGCGGCGATTCCTTATAGCGACTTCAGATTCATATGGCCCATTCCGGCTTTGGAGGTCACAACCAATCCTATTATCGCTCAGAACCCAGGTTACTAATCAAAGAGATTTGGTTCAAATAAAAAAGGAGGTCAATAAGACCTCCTTTTTTATTGATGATTTCATGCTATTTTCACGCGTGTGTATATCATCACTTTGTAAGGGAACGAAAAACTATAATCGATGAGTGATCGTCATGCTATTTCAAGATTAGAGACAATCATGAATGAGCTCAGGGAACAATGCCCCTGGGATAAAAAACAAACCATTCAGAGCTTGCGGCAACTTACCATTGAGGAATGTCATGAACTGGCAGATGTTATAACTGATGAAAATTGGGATGGCATAAGAGAAGAATTGGGAGACATACTCTTGCATATAATCTTTTATTCAAAAATTGCTAGCGAACAGAATAAATTCAAGCTGGAAGATGTCATCCATGGTGTCTGCGAAAAACTGATATTCCGTCATCCACATATCTACGGAGATGTGGTGGTGAATGATGAAGAAGATGTCAAACGCAATTGGGAAAACCTGAAACTGAAAGAAGGCAAAACATCGGTCCTCAGTGGTGTACCCAATTCGTTGCCATCAATTGTTCAAGCCATGAGGCTTCAGGAAAAAGCGAAACAGGTGGGATTCGAATGGGAAACGAAAGAGCAGGTCTGGGAAAAAGTAAAGGAAGAGATGAAAGAGGTGGAAGAGGAAGTTGCTCAGGAATCTACAAGCTCTGCCAAACTTAGGATCGAAGCTGAATTGGGAGATCTCATGTTTTCCATCATCAATTATGCCCGTTTCCTCGGAATAGATCCTGATAATGCGCTCGCCAAAACAAACAAAAAATTCAAGAGCAGGTTTCAGTCGATGGAAAAGATCATCGGGGAACGCGGTCAACAACTAACGGATCTGGATCTGCAGGGATTGGACGCAGTATGGAATGAGGTCAAGAAAGATGAGTCTCCAATGCCGTAAGACCAAAAGAAGATAAATTCCTTTCTTTCAACAAACCTCCTTTTTGTGCAGCCAATACGCCATAACGGGTATCAGCAAAACCCTCTATGTTGTGTGCATCGGGATTGATGGATAGCAAAGCACCTTTCTCTTGAGCACGCCTTATCCATGTCCAATCAAGATCTAACCTTCTGGGATGGGCGTTGATCTCGATAACAACATTATTGGCAATGCACGCATCAATGATTTTTTCATGGTCGATCGGATATCCTTTTCTGCTGAGCAAAAGTCTCCCGGTAGGGTGACCCAATATAGTTGTGTGAGGATTTTCAATCGCAGTAATCAATCGTTGCATGGCTTTTTCCTCAGACATTTTAAGATTGGAATGTACAGATGCAATGACAAGATCAAAAGTCGATAATACCGCATCGCTATAATCCAGTGCACCATCATTCAGAATATCACATTCAATGGATTTAAATATCCTGAATGGAGCATATTTACGGTTCAAGTCATCGATATATTGATGCTGTGCCTTGATTCTTTCTTCCGTAAGACCATTTGCATAAAAAGCAGATTTGCTGTGATCACTGATCACCAGATATTCCCATCCCTTTTCAATGCATGCCTTCGCCATCTCTTCAATGGTGTTGGTGCCATCGCTCCAGTCGCTATGACTGTGAATGATTCCTTTGATATCTCCCGGTACGATAATGTCTGATATATTCAAATTACTTGTGATGATGGAATACTCATCTCTCAGGTAGGGTGGAATATTTGATATTCCGGCTATGGAAAAGATTTCATTTTCATCTTTAGCTTCCCTTGTCTGTGGATATTCTTTGTTCCAGGAATCAGCGAATGCCGGAGAACAATTATTTAAAAATGATTGAAAGGTCAGTTCATTAGATTTGCAATGTTTGAAAATCATACGAACTTGTTCCTCGCCGGTAGCAATGGTGATTTGTTCTTTTGATTCAGTCTGAAATCCATTTTTAGCAAAAAATGTGAACAGTTTATCCTGTGTGATATCAGTTGTCCATTCTAAACTTTCCAATGTAGGCATTTGGCGAGCAAAATCACCCGTAATAATCGCAGATGATTCTGGAAAATGTGAAGTGATGACCTGTTCCATTTTCATGGCATAGGATTCTAATTCTGCATAGAGGAAATGTCCCTGATGACGCATAAAGAACTCAATCGCTTCGGCTACATTTTTCTGGGTTTTCTCTCCAAAACCCTTGTAAAGCAAAAGGCGGTTTTCATTACAAGCGTAAAGAAGTTCTCCTATGCTCTCAATACCCATTTCTTTCCAGATGGTAGAGATCTTTTTAGGTCCCAGTCCCTTGATTTGCATCATTTCCAGAATTCCGGGAGGGGTCTTGCTGATCAATTCTTCCAATGCTGCCAATTTTCCGGTCTCCAGTATCTCAATGATCTTTTTGGCTGAAGATTCACCTATACCTTTTAGCCCGGCAATCTGTTCTTTGGGTATATCTGAAAGTGCGACAGGAAGTTTATCAATGGCAAAAGATGCCGAGGCATAGGATTTTGCTTTGAATGCATTCTCCTGGTGAATGTCCATCAATTTGCTGAGCAGGTTGAATTGGTCGGAGATGGAGGAGTTGGTCATTGTCATTTTATTCAGAGAGTGCAGATGGACGTCAGATGACAGATGTCAGACCACAGACGTCAGATTTATTTGTGTTTCAAAAATATTAAAATATATGAGATGCCCTATTGAAATGCAGGAACAACCAAATATGGTTTATTCCCCAAAATTCTGACATCTGTCGTCTGACATCTGTCATCTGTTGACCAACAAAAAAAATCCCGCATGAAGCGGGATTGTATTTTTTGCGGAGAAGCAATTGATTACTTCTTAGCAGCAGCCTTCTTAGGAGCAGCTTTCTTAGCGGCTTTCTTAGGAGCAGCTTTCTTAGCGGCTTTCTTAGGAGCAGCTTTCTTTGCAGCTTTTTTAGGAGCAGCTTTCTTAGCGGCTTTCTTAGGAGCAGCTTTCTTTGCAGCTTTTTTAGGAGCAGCTTTTTTTGCAGTTGCCATTTGTTTAGAATTTAACGGTTAGAAAAAATGAATAACAGAGTAAAAGTATAAACACTTTTTCTAATATGCAAAAAAAAAATTTACAGTTTTGTGATTATCCTGCAGTTACTACTGGATTGATGGAAACGAATGTCTTGTTGTTTTTTGACTTTCTGAATTCAACAACACCATCTGTAGTTGCAAAAATGGTAAAGTCTTTTCCAACACCAACATTTTTTCCTGGATGATATTGGGTTCCGCGTTGCTTCAAAATAATGTTTCCTGAAACAGCAGGTTGACCACCAAATATCTTGATGCCGAGTCTTTTGCTTTGTGAATCGCGGCCGTTCTTAACACTGCCTTCACCTTTCTTATGTGCCATGAGAATTTAATTTTTGGTTTTGATGAAAACTATCAGGCAATGCTTTCGATCCTGATCTTGGTATACAGTTTACGGTGTCCGATTTTTTTACGGAAACCTTTTCTTCTTTTCATCTTAAAAGCGATCACCTTATCACCCTGAACTTCGCTCAGAATTTCAGCATTCACTTTCACACTTACATCCTTGCCAACGGACAGCTTACCTTCATTGTCGACCAGCAGAACATCCGCAAGTTCAATTTTGTCTCCTGCATTACCGGAGATATGGGGAACATAAAGCTGCTGTCCTGCTTCCACTTTGTACTGGTGACCTGCTATTTTTACAATTGCAAACATGATGATTCAGAATTTAGGAGTGCGAAGGTAGGGAGATTTTGCGTTCTCGACAAGTTTGAGACTAAAATTTCTTATCCCGGGTCGATATGCTTTTGGCAGCCACCCATTATCTTTGTTTGCCCGGTTAAGGGATGAATACCATGAAGTTAAAATCAATTCTGGCCAGGCCTTTCGCCGCTATCGTTCACCGCAGGATACAAAAAGATACCCAGACTGCTTTACATGATCAGGAATCCATATTGAGTGAACTCTTGAAAAAAGGTGCACCCACGAATTTTGGAAGAACACATCATTTGTCTGAAGTAAATGATTATCAAGGATTTAAATCAGCAGTCCCCATACGTGACTATGAAGGTTTTCGTAGTTATATAGATGAGATAAAGGCTGGTAAATCCGATATCCTCTGGCCCGGTAAACCCATTTACCTCGCCAAAACTTCCGGCACTACTTCAGGCGCAAAATATATACCCATAACCGCTGACTCAATACCGAACCATATCAATACTGCAAGAAATGCCCTTCTTACCTATATCGCAGTTACAGGTAAGGCTGATTTTGCTTCCGGTAATATGATATTTCTCTCTGGTTCACCCACTTTAGACAGGATAGGGGGAATCCCCACGGGCAGGCTCAGTGGCATCGTCAACCACCACATACCTGCCTATCTTAAAACCAATCAACTTCCTACTTTCGAAACCAATTGCATAGAGGACTGGGAGGAGAAACTGGGAAAGATCGTCGGTGAAACCTGGCAAAAGAACATGACACTCATCAGCGGTATTCCTCCTTGGATGCAGATGTATTTCGATAGACTGATTGAAAAAACCGGTAAGAAGGTAGGGGACATCTTTCCTGAATTTCAGGTACTGGTTCATGGAGGGGTCAACTTTACGCCTTACAAAGCCAAATTAATGGATAGCATTGGCCGACAGGTTGATACAATAGAAACTTTTCCGGCATCGGAAGGTTTTTTTGCATTCCAAGATACCAGAGATCAGGAAGGACTCTTATTGAATACCCATTCAGGAATCTTCTTTGAATTTATTCCTGCAGGTGAGATCTTCAATGAGCATCCAACCCGATTGTCTCTGAAAGACGTTAAAATTGGTGAGAACTATGCACTCATCGTCAACAACAATGCAGGACTGTGGGGGTATAATATTGGTGATACCGTCAAATTCGTTTCCCTTGACCCATACCGCATCATCGTATCCGGCAGGATCAAGCATTTTATTTCTGCTTTCGGAGAACATGTAATCGGTGAAGAAGTAGAATACAGCCTTATGAAAGCGGCAACTGAACAAAATGTCAGGATCCTTGAGTTTACAGTTGCTCCTATGGTCAACCCCGGAGAAGGCAGATCATACCATGAGTGGTTCATTGAGTTTGAAAAAGAACCGGACGATATGCAGGCCTTCGCATTAGCCGTCGATAATAATATGCGGCAAAAGAATATCTATTATGACGATCTCATAACGGGCAGCATTCTGAGTCCGCTGGTTATCCGTTCATTGAAACGCAATGCATTTATAGATTATATGCGGAGTCAGGGTAAATTGGGTGGACAAAATAAAGTGCCCAGATTGAGTAATGACAGGAAGATTGCCTCAGAACTTGAAAACATGCTCCATAAGCCATAAATTTATTCAATGGAATTTGACTTCTCATTTCAGTTCAGTCAGGATGACCTGCCACCGCCCCAACAAAAGCGGATAGGAATATTTGGCTCAACGGGATCAATTGGGAAGCAAACTCTCGAGGTAATAAAAGCCAATCCGGATCTTTTCTCTGCTGCCATCCTTACTGCACACTCCAATCATGAAATCCTGATTGAACAGGCTATTGAGTTTCTGCCTTCCGTAGTCGTTATTACTGATACATCCAAATACAAGGCTGTTCATGAAGCCCTTTCCTCCAAAGGAATCAAGGTAATGGCAGGTGAGCTGGCCCTAGAAGAAGCGGCAGCCATGGATTGTTACGATCTGATGATGGCGGCCATAGTTGGATTTGCCGGTTTGAAACCAACACTTAGCGCAGTTGAAAATGGAAAAACCATTGCACTCGCCAATAAGGAAACCCTCGTGGTGGCTGGTGATGTGGTGATGCAAAAAGCCAGGGAGAAAGGGGTTTCCATCATCCCGGTCGACTCTGAACATTCTGCCATATTCCAATGTCTGGTGGGAGAAGAAAGTAACCCCATTGAAAAAATCATCCTTACAGCATCAGGGGGGCCCTTCATAGGAAGAAAGCCCAATTATTTGGTCAACGTAAAAAGGGAGCATGCCATCGCCCATCCCAACTGGAGCATGGGAGCTAAAATATCCATTGACTCTTCCACATTAATGAATAAGGGATTGGAAATGATTGAAGCCAAATGGCTATTCAATCTTCAACCCTCTCAAATCGAAGTAGTTATCCATCCCCAGAGTATCATTCATAGCATGGTGCAGTTTCAGGATAACAGCATCAAAGCACAAATGGGATTACCGGATATGAAGCTTCCCATTCAATATGCCATGACCTACCCCAGAAGGATCAAATCGGATTTCCCCCGTTTCAATTTCACCAAATCCCATCAGCTGACTTTTGATCCACCAGATATCAAAACTTTCCGCAATCTTGGCTTGGCCATCAATGCTCTGCACAAAGGAGGGAATCTGCCATGCATCATGAATGCGGCCAATGAACTTGCCGTTTATGGATTTCTCAGGAATCGGCTTGGCTTTTTGGACATGACCGAAGTGATTGAACAGACCATGGCCAATATCCCTTTCATTGCAGAGCCAACCTTGCAGGAATACCTCGATAGTGACGGAGAAGCAAGAAACTTTGCGGCTTCACTCATCAATCTCTGACACTCCTTTCAAGTATTAATGGTTACCTTTGCAGTCATTTAATTTCAACGTATGCTTACATTGCTGGATATCAATTGGAACGCTGTGGGGCTGCAGGCCGGACAACTCATACTCTCACTTTCCATACTCGTTATTTTACATGAATTGGGACATTTCATACCTGCCAAGATTTTCGGATGCAGGGTAGAAAAGTTTTATCTCTTTTTTGATCCCTGGTTTTCTCTGGTGAAAAAGAAAATCGGTAACACGATTTATGGTATAGGATGGCTGCCACTCGGAGGCTACGTGAAGATTGCAGGCATGATCGATGAGAGTATGGATAAAGAACAATTGAAGCAACCTGCCCAGGAATGGGAGTTTCGCAGCAAGCCGGCATGGCAGCGGCTCATCATCATGATCGGAGGTGTTACGGTGAATGTTCTTCTCGCGTTTTTCATTTATGCCATGATACTCTTCAAATGGGGCGAGACCAAACTGCCCATGTCGAGTCTGGAAAATGGAATCTGGATTGTGGATACAGTTGTAAATGAGGTGGGACTCAAGAATGGCGACAAGATCCTTGCCGTCAATGACGAGCCGGTACAGTATTTTGACAAGATCAATGCCTCCTTGATGTTGGGTGATCACATGACCATTGAGCGAAATGGTGAGAAAAAGGATCTGGCCATACCAACGAATTTCATTGAAAAAATCGTTGAAAAGGGTAGAAGGTCTATTCTGCTCATGCCACGCGTACCTTGTATCATCGGTGAAATTGGAGAGGGTACAGCTGCTGCTAAAAGTGGGTTGAAAGTTGGCGACAGAATTGTGGGTATAGACAGTACAGTGATCAGCTTCTTTGATCAGGTAAAACCCGCGATCATCAATAAAGCTGGAGATTCTGTTATGCTGACGGTACTGCGCGATGGACAAAATATTTCCATACCAACCAAGATCAATGCAGATACTTCTATTGGTTTCTTTCCCACAATCCTGAGCATGGATGAAATGGAAAAGGAAGGATTGTATCAGTTTGAACATCGCAATTATTCCTTCTTTGCTTCATTTCCTGCAGGTGTAAGAAAAGCCAACGAAAAGCTGGCTGATTACGTGTCACAATTCAAGAAAATCCTCAATCCCTCTACAGGGGCATACAAAGGGCTGGGTGGATTTAAGTCAATGGGATCAATATTCCCTAAGTATGGCTGGGATTGGGAAGCATTCTGGAATATAACCGCATTCTTTTCCATAGTTCTTGCATTTATGAATCTTTTACCTATACCAGCATTGGATGGTGGACATGTGATTTTTACCATTTATGAAATGATCACCCGCCGAAAACCCAATGAGAAGTTTCTGGAATATGCACAGATCGTGGGGATGGTAATTCTGTTTGGATTGATGATCTATGCCAACGCCAACGACTGGCTTGGTTGGGGAAGAGGCAGATAGCAGATTCAGAGGTGTAGATAATAAGGCTTCAGCAATTGCTTGAAAGCTTCAGTGTATGATGATGTCTTCTTCTATGGTATGGGTGTTTTCAAATACTATTTCCATCATCACCCTGAAAGGTTTATGCAGACTGGAATGCAGCACTCTCGCAATACGCTTGGTGAAACCACCCATTTGCGCAACCCCTTTACTGCATTCTTTTTCCCGGTAGAATGGCATCAGCATAAAAAAAGATCCTCCTGCCCTCAATGAGCTTTTGCTAATCGAAAGCAGATCGGAAAGCAGCAATCCCTCTTGATGCCGGGCCAGATTGATATTCTTTCGTTTAGACAGCAATTGTTCTTGGTGAAATGGGGGGTTGCTGATGATCAGATCATAGGGTTCATTGATCAGATATTTTTTGATGTCTGTATGTATAGGATTTATATTTTTATTGAACCGGCTCTTTTCAAAATTTTCTTTCATCTGTTGATATGCCTGATCTTCTATTTCAACAGCATCTATACTTGCTTTTGAGGCTTGCGAAAGCATGAGCGATAGCAACCCTGTTCCTGCTCCGATATCTAAAATACGCTTGGGATCTTTCATTATGGAAGCAGCCCAGGCACCCAACAGACATGCATCTGTAGTAACCTTCATTGCACACAGTTCCTGATGGATCGTGAATTCCTTAAAGGCAAAACTGTTTTTCCCCATACTATTTACCATTCAGCTCTGGCAGACGCTGTAACTGAAAGATCGGAGCGGTAACCTGCCATGTATTTATGATAACCTGTAATGGCAATCATTGCCGCATTATCTGTACAATATTCAAATGAAGGGATATGCACCTTCCAATGCTGTTTATTGCCAAGTTCAAGCAGTGCGTTTCGCAATCCACTATTGGCAGAAACACCCCCCGCCATGCAAATATTGCGGATGCCTGTTTCAAGACTGGCTTTTTTCAATTTCTTCAAAAGTATGCCCACGATACAACCTTGAATTGAAGCACAGAGGTCATCCAGATTTCTTTCAATGAATGTAGAATCCTCTTTCAATTTTTTTTGAAGGAAATATAAAATCGAGGTTTTTACTCCACTGAAACTAAAGTTGAGACCCTCAATCTGTGGCTCAGGGAAATCAAATGCTTTCGGATTGCCATTCTTTGCGTAACGATCAATCAGTGGACCACCCGGATAGGGTAGACCGAGTAATTTGGCCGATTTATCGAATGCCTCACCCGCAGCATCATCGATTGTTTCTCCGATTACCTCCATTTTGAGAGGAGAATGGCAAACGACAATTTGAGTGTGTCCGCCACTGACCGTAAGACATAAAAAAGGGAGTTTCATTTCAGGATTTTCAATGAGATTGGATAAAATATGAGCCTGCATATGATGTACACCGATCAGTGGGATGTTGAGGGATAGTGCCATTGATTTTGCAAATCCGGTTCCAACCAGCAAGGCACCAATCAAGCCAGGTGATTGGGTGAATGCAATGCCATTCAGTTGTGAACATGTAATATTTGCTTCCTCAAGGGCACGGTCCACAACCGGTACGATATTTTGCATATGTGCCCTGCTGGCGAGCTCAGGCACAACACCACCATATTGTTGATGTATTGCTTGCGATGCAATGATGTTGGAGAGAATTTTGCCGTTCAGACAAATAGACGCAGCAGTTTCATCACAGGAAGATTCAATACCCAGGATAAAAACATCTTTATTTGTCTTCATCAGACAAAGGTAGGTACTCTATGCCAGAGACATAAATACGGCCAATACCATCAGTGTTTTTTTCAAGATTGGAATAACAGATCCTGGCAGGACCTGTTTTAGAAATGACAGTTTGATTGGATTCCAAAACGGGCTGATAATGATATCCGGTGCTATCACGGAATTCAAAAGTTGAATTTTCATTGTTGTTTGAAAAGACAATGGTAACCAGCATTTGATTGTTACAGATTTGCTGAAAGTCTCTTTTCTTTTCTTTAATAGTACTCATAAATGCAGCACCTCCCAATAACATTCCTGCACCCAATACCAAAAACATGAGCATGAGAGATCTCTTGCTCCATAACGGTTTGGGTGTCGGGGACATATACATGAATGCAAGTTACTCCTGCTTCCGTTATTAGGTGAAGTAATAAACTAGCAGTTATACTAGGTACTTAGCAGTTATTTGGATCTGATTGCTACGACAGGATCCATTTTCGCAGCACTCAAGGCCGGTATCATTCCAGCCAGAACGCCAATGCTGATACAAATCAATATGGCCAATGCGAGTATATTCACGGAAACAAAGACAGGGAAATTGAAAACAGATGTAAAAATCTGGGCCAGTATAACCACCAAAATAACGCCTATCAGTCCTCCTATGATACAAATCATAGCGCTCTCCAACAGGAATTCCATCATGATGGTCCTTCTTTTTGCACCAATGGCTTTTTTAAGTCCGATGATCGGTGTTCTCTCCCTTACTGTTACAAACATGATATTGGCGATTCCGAATGCACCAACGATAAGGCTTAGCAATCCAATCAGCCATCCACCCAGATTGATACTGCCGAACAGGGAGCTGACAGCTTTGCTGAAATCACTGATCGCATTCAAAGCAAAATCATCTTCCTCTACAGGACCTAGACGACGAATGGACCTCATGGCGCCTTTCAATTCATCTTTAAGGGCTTCAGAGCTCATGTTCTCAGGTCCTTTCACGATGATCTTAGGGTTATTCCAGCGTTCGTTGAACAGCATTTGCTTCATGAAACGGTAGGATAGTACTATGCTCTGGTCAAATTGCCAGCCTTCAATAAAACTTTTCCCCTGTTTTTTGATCACACCCACAATCACTGCTTTTTTATTCCGGAGGGAAACCTCCTTGCCCAAGGCCTTTTCAGCTGTTCCAAATAATTTTTCGGCGTTTTCATATCCGATCAAAATGCTTGATGTTCCATAATCAAACTCCATTTGGTTCAGATACCTGCCATATTGAATATCTATCGGCTGGATTTTATCAAACTCTTCCGTAATGCCATGGTAATTGATTCCGTCCAGCTTATCATTTTCATATTGAATGAAAGACTGGGTGGTGAAATTGAAAACTACATTAATGTCGGCCCCGATTTTATCTTTGAGAAGCTTGGCTTCGATCAGGCGTGGACTGGGTCGGTTCACATATTTCCACCAAGGATACTCAGCTCCGCCCTGATAGTCCCATTTATCAATGTAGATGGTATTATTGCCCAGTGATTTAACTCCGTCCTGTATATTTTTCTCCAGAGAACTCACAGTGGCCAGTACACCAATAATACAGAAGATCCCAATTGTTACCCCGAAAAGTGAAAGGAAAGTACGCAACTTATTTTTTCCCAGTTCCTGTAAGGCAAGCTTGAAAGTGGTCAGAAGGATCTCCGCTGTTCTTCTCATGTTGCAAAGGTAGTATAAGCGTCAGTTTATGTGCCTAAAAAATGCTGAAGGGAGGGAGTGAAGGACAAACGGACATCAGTGGATGCTCAGGGGTCTTTTTTTGACCATACCACCTCTGATCTCTCTTACACTATTGATCACGACAAAAGCATCAGGATCAACCATAAGGATTTCCGACTTGATCTTGGATACTTCAAGTCGTGTTACCACCGTATAAATTATATCGGTGTCCCTGTGCACAGTTCCTTTTTTTCCATGTCCCTTGGTTCCTTTGTACATGGTAATACCTCTTCCGAACTTATTTACAATCAGGCTGCTGATCTCTTCCACATGCTGATTGGAAACGATGGTAAGGCCGGTATACTCTTCTATTCCTTCTATAAAGAAGTCAACAGCTTTTGAGGCCACAAGATATGTGAGGATGGAATAGAGGGCTGATTCAATGCCAAGCACATAAGCTGCAAAACCGAAAATGATGATGTTGAAGAGGAGTATAATATCTCCAATGGAAGCGGCAAATCTTTTGCTGAGCCAAAGGGCCAGGATTTCGGTTCCATCCAGCACACCTCCACCCCTCATCGCCAATCCTATCCCCGCCCCGAGAAAAAATCCGCCAAATGATGCCGTCAGTAGTTTATCATTGGTAACGTGCGGGTAAGGGATAATGCTCACGGCAATTGCCAGCGAAACGATCGCAAAAAGCGTGTATCCAAATAAGGAAACCCCAAATTGTCGGTATCCCATCACCAGGAAGGGAAGGTTGATGACCAGTATGATCAATGAAAAAGGAAGACCCGTAATATTGGTAAGCAACAAGGAAATACCCGTGGCGCCACCATCAATGAAATGGTTAGGTAGCAGAAAGCTTTTTAGTCCAAAACCTGCAGAAACCACTCCCAGCAACACGAATACGAGGCTCTTGACATTGGAGAGCCACCTTGCACCATCAGAATTCCCGGATCTTTTCTTCTTCATATTCTAAAATTATGAATTTTACTTCTTCAACCTCCCTCAACCTCCCTCAACCTCCTTCAACAATTGTATTATCTTCGCGCCTCCATGAAATACGAAAACGAAATCAGAAAAAGACGCACGTTTGCGATCATCTCCCACCCGGATGCCGGCAAAACCACCCTTACGGAAAAATTTCTGCTTTTTGGTGGTGCGATACAGACGGCAGGTGCTGTAAAAAGCAACAAAATCAAGAAACATGCTACCAGTGATTTCATGGAAATTGAGCGGCAAAGAGGCATCAGTGTCGCTACTTCGGTAATGACCTTTGCCTACAAGGGTATACTCATAAACCTTTTGGATACACCCGGTCACAAAGACTTTGCTGAAGATACTTACAGAACACTCACAGCGGTTGACAGTGTGGTATTGGTTGTGGACGGTGTAAAAGGGGTGGAAGAACAGACCCGAAAACTGATGGAGGTTTGTCGCATGCGGGATACCCCCGTGATTGTTTTCATCAATAAAATGGATCGAGACGGAAAAAATCCATTTGATCTGATGGATGAGATCGAAAAAGAATTGAAGATCCACCTTCATCCCCTCAGCTGGCCCATCAACAACGGTAAAGATTTCAAAGGGGTTTATAGTTTGTACGACAAAAGCCTTTTGTTGTTTCAGGCCAATCAGAAGGCAACAGAAGAGGATAGCATTACACTGAATAACCTGGATGATACTGAGCTTGATCAGTATGTAGGCGACAAAGACGCGGCTCAACTGCGCGAAGATGCTGGTTTGATTGAAGGGGTATACGGAGATTTTGACAATGAGGCCTACCTGAGCGGACAAACTGCACCGGTTTTCTTTGGTAGTGCGATCAATAACTTTGGCGTCAAGGAGTTGCTGGACACATTTATCAGAATATCACCTGAGCCTCGGAGCAGGGAAACCACAAGCCGGTTGGTAGATGTGCAGGAAGATAAATTCAGCGGCTTTGTTTTCAAGATCCATGCCAACCTGGATCCCAAGCACCGCGATAGGATTGCGTTTCTGAGGGTTTGTTCCGGCAAGTTTGAGAGAAATAAGTTTTATCATCATGTAAGACTGGATAAAGATGTTCGTTTCAGCAATCCCTATAGCTTCCTGGCGAGGGATAAGGATGTGATTGAAGAGGCTTATCCGGGTGATGTAATCGGACTATTTGATACGGGTAATTTCAAGATCGGTGATACGTTAACCGAAGGCGAAGATTATTACTACACCGGTATTCCCAGTTTCTCTCCTGAAATCTTCAAGGAAGTGGTGAACAAGGATCCAATGAAGACCAAGCAACTTGAAAAAGGCTTGAATCAGCTGACGGATGAGGGTGTGGCTCAATTGTTTACGCAACACAATGGAAACAGAAAGATCATCGGATGTGTAGGTGATCTTCAATTTGAGGTTATCCAATATCGATTGCTTCAGGAATACGGCGCCTCAGTGCAATTCAATTCATTGCCATTCTATAAGGCATGCTGGTTAACGGCAGAGGACAAAAGTAAAATGGATGAATTTACCCGCTTCAAGACTGCCAATATTGTTACAGATAAAGATGGACATACTGTTTATCTGGCACAAAGTGAATGGTTCCTGAATACAGAGATTGCCAATAATCCCGGGATTCAATTCCACTTTAGTTCTGAAATACATAAATAAAAATTGTTGAAGGGGTTGAAGTGGTTTAAGAAGTTGAAGAATTATCTTCAACCCCTTCAACCCCTTCAACCTACTCTACACTCCCGTGTAATTAAACGGCGTTATCCTCTTCAACTCTGCTTTCACCGAAGACTTTACTTTTAATTTGGCAATGAAGGCATGTATGGTTTTTTTGTTGATGCCACCCTTGCCTCTGGTCAATTCTTTCAAAGCTTCATAGGGTTGTGGATAGTTTTCCCTGCGAAGAATGGTTTGAATGGCTTCTGCTACAACCGCCCAGTTCTTTTCAAGGTCTGCATGGATAGCCTCTTCATTCAGCAGTAATTTGCCAAGCCCTTTGTTGATTGAATTGATTGAAATCAGGGTATGGGCAAAAGGAACTCCAATGTTTCGGATCACGGTTGAATCGGTAAGGTCGCGCTGTAACCTGGAGACCGGAAGCTTTGCCGAAAGATGCTCAAATATGGCATTGGCCAATCCGAGATTGCCCTCTGCATTCTCAAAATCGATTGGATTGACCTTGTGCGGCATTGCCGAAGAGCCTATCTCACCCTTTTTGGTTTTTTGTTTGAAATATTCCATGGAGATATAGCTCCAAAGATCCCGGCAAAGATCGATAAGGATGGTATTGATTCTTTTGATACCATCAAAATGGGCTGCGAGATTATCGTAATGTTCGATCTGAGTAGTATGTTGTTGTCGTTGAAGTCCCAATTTGTCCTGACAGAACTTGTTGGCAAATTTCACCCAGTTGATGTTGGGATAGGCTACGGTATGGGCATTGAAGTTTCCGGTTGCTCCACCAAACTTGCACGAGTAAGGTATGAGGTGCAGCAAAGCCAACTGGTTTTCCAGACGTTCTGCAAACACCATAATTTCCTTTCCCAGTCGTGTGGGGGAAGCTGGTTGGCCATGGGTTTTTGCCAACATGGGAACATTTTCCCAGGCTTTTGCCATGTTTCTGAGGCTAATGCACAAGTTGGCAATTGCCGGATAGTATTCTGTTTCCAGGGCCTCTTTCCACATCAGGGGAATTGCGGTATTGTTTACATCCTGTGAGGTGAGTCCGAAATGAACAAACTCTTTGAGTTGGCTCAGTTCAAGCAGATCCAGCTCTTTTTTGATATAATATTCCAGGGCTTTTACGTCATGATTGGTGACCTTCTCCAGATTTTTGATATTCTGGGCGGTATCAATATTGAAATCAGTGTACAATTTTCTAAGAAGATTCGCTTTTTTACTATTGAGTCCGAATATTTTCTGTTGCGAAAGAGCGATAAAATATTCAATTTCTACTCTGACACGGTATTGCATCAATGCGAATTCAGAAAAATATGCTGCTAGACCTCCTACCTGTTGTCGATATCTGCCATCAACGGGGGAGAGGGCTGAGAGAGAGTTGAGTTCCATTATACGCTTGGATTGGTGTAACTTTGCGGCAAAATTACGTCAATCTTGGTGGACAGGAAAATAAGGGTTGGAGCGGTCAGTTATTTGAATACCAAGCCATTCATTTATGGATTGGAGCATGGACCAGTGAAAGATCAGATTGAATTGCTGCTGGATTATCCCTCCCGACTGGTGAATATGCTGAAAAACGGGCAGATAGACATTGGACTGGTACCGGTAGGTGCTTTGCCGGGTTTAGGGGGTTATCATATTGTTTCAGACTATTGCATAGGCACTGAGGGAGAGGTGGCTTCTGTAGCTGTGTTCAGCGAATTGCCGATGGACGAGATCGAGACCGTTTACCTTGATTATCAGTCGCGAACATCAGTTTTACTGTGCAAGCTCCTCTTTGAGAAACATTGGAAGAGGAAAGTACATTTCATAGATGCAAAAGACGAATCTTACATTGAGGAGATAAAGGGGAACAAAGCCGGGCTGATCATCGGCGACCGTGCTCTGATGAACCGGTCGAGGTTTCCTCATATTTACGATCTTGGACTGGGTTGGAAGGAGATGACTGGATTGCCGTTTGTTTTTGCGGTATGGGTGAGTTTATCTGATATCGGAGATGTATATACTGGGTTAATAGCCAATTCCTTGGGTTTTGGAATAAAGAACATGGAGAAGGTATTAATCCATTCAAACTTTGATTATAGCTTAGACCAGTACTTTAATTTCAATATTTCATATGAGTTGTCAAGCGAAAAGAAAAAGGCGCTGGATTTGTTTTTGCAATATATTAAGGCTTGATTACTAATCAATTTCAAGATGCAGTCTACCGCTCATTTTACAACTCCCTTTTAACCTATTTTATATAAATTTACCTAATATTTTAAGATATGAAAGTAGTGATATTTGCTGGCGGTTTGGGCACAAGAATATCTGAGGAGACCGAGGCAAGACCAAAGCCAATGGTTGAGATCGGTGGAAAGCCTATTTTATGGCACATAATGAAAATATATAGTCATTATGGATTCAATGAATTCGTTATTTGTCTTGGATATAAGGGGTATTTGATAAAGGAATATTTTTATAATTATTTTCTTCATAATTCTGATGTAACAATTGATCTTTCCGAAAACAAAATGGATATACACAATTCAAAATCAGAATCTTTTAAGGTGACTCTCGTAGATACCGGAGCTGAGACAAAAACTGCCGGAAGGTTGATGAAAATTAAAAATTATATTGGCAAGGACGATTTCATGCTCACCTATGGTGATGGTGTTGGTGATATCAACATTAGTCAATTGATTGAGCATCATAAAAAAAATAATAAGATTGCTACCGTCACTGCTATACAGTTGGAAGCAAGATTTGGAGGAATGGATCTTGATTCCAACGGCAATGTGACATCATTTAGAGAAAAGGTAAAAGATGAAGGTAAATGGATCAATGGTGGATTTTTTGTATTAAAACCTAACGTTTTTGAATACCTTACAGGAGATGTAGAAAATATTATGTGGGAAGACGACCCGCTGGAGCAATTAACCAGAGATGGCCAACTCACTGCTTATAGACATAAAGGATTTTGGAAGCCGATGGATGCTTTAAGAGACAAGCTGGAATTGGAGCATTTATGGAAAACCAATCAGGCAAAATGGAAAGTATGGTGATTCGTCAGCGGCTAATTGATGACTATAAAGGTAAAAAGGTATTTTTAACCGGCCATACTGGGTTTAAGGGAGCGTGGATGGCCGCTGTTTTACAGGAGCTTGGTGCGGAAGTTAAAGGGTATGCTCTTGCACATAAATCTGAAAAAGATCTATTTCCGCTTCTTTTTGCTAACAATACTTTTGAAAGTATCATTGATGATATCAGAAATATTGAATGCCTAAAAAGAGAAATACTTTCTTTTGAGCCAGATTATATCTTTCACCTTGCCGCTCAACCACTGGTCAGGAGATCGTATAAAATACCTTCAGAAACCTTTGAAGTCAATGTAATTGGAACTTCAAATCTATTAGAGGCAGTCACTTATCTTACCAAGCCTTGCCAAGTCATTATCGTTACTACTGATAAGGTTTATGAGAATAAAGAATTGGATTTTTATTACGATGAAAATAATGTTTTGGGTGGTTATGATCCCTATAGTGCAAGCAAAGCATGTGCTGAGATGGTTGTCAGTTCTTTCAGAAATTCTTTTTTCAACACTGGAAATTTTGAAAGTCACAAAAAAAGTATAGCAAGCGCAAGGGCCGGTAATGTGATTGGGGGTGGTGATCAAAGTGAAGACCGATTGGTGCCTGATATTATCAATGCGTTATCAAATAATAAAGTAATTCAAGTAAGAAATCCATCTTCTATCCGTCCGTGGCAGCATGTGTTGGAGCCTGTGATAGGTTATCTCCTGCTCGGTAGTTTTATGTCTTCGAACCCAATACAATTTTCAACAGCCTTCAATTTTGGTCCTGTCGAGAATGACCATATTTCAGTTAAGGAGTTAGTGGAGCTGGCTATCGACATATGGGGCAGTGGTTCCTGGGCCAATATATCTGATCAAAAAGCACCTCATGAAGCTGGGATTTTGCAATTGAGTATCCAAAAGGCAATGTCAGAATTGGAGTGGACACCAAAGTTGAATGCAAAGCAAGCTGTAGAATGGACTGTTAATTGGTATAAGCAAAAGGATGATACGAAGGTTGATTTCACTTTTTTTCAAATCAACCAATATTTATCCCTTTGAAATTTACACCTACCATATTAGCTGGCGCTTTTATTATAGATCCCACTTCTATTAATGATAACCGGGGTATGTTTATGCGTACCTATTGTAAAAAAGAATTCATCAATATTGGATTCAATGGTGAGTGGGTTCAAATGAATCACTCTGTTTCGTTTAATAAAGGCACCATAAGGGGCATGCATTTTCAAAAATTACCTTTTGGTGAAGTAAAAATGGTAAAATGTATCAAAGGGGCAATTTTGGATGTTATAGTGGATATTAGAAAAGATTCAGCAACCTTTCTACAATGGACCGGAGTTGAACTAACAGCAGAAAATAAACGTATGTTATTCATTCCTGAAGGCTTTGCGCATGGATTCCAAACGTTATTGGACAACACAGAACTGATTTATCATCATTCTAATTTTTTTAACCCAGAGGCTGAAGATGGTCTTCCTTACGATGACCCGCGTTTGGCAATAGAGTGGCCGCTGGAATTATCATCTATCTCTGACAGGGATTTATCCCATTCAGTCATCAGTAAAGATTTTAAAGGTATTTAAAATATGCAGTGTAGATTTTGTAAAACAGAGTTATATCATGTTTTTGTTGATCTGTTCAACTCACCGGCTTCGAATTCTTTTTTAAGAAAAGAACAGCTCAATGAGCCTGAAACATTTTTTCCTTTAAAAGTATATACATGTCATAATTGTTTTTTAGTTCAAGTAGATGAGTACCAAAAAAGTGATGCCATCTTCAATGGTGATTATGTATATTTTTCTTCTTATTCTACTAGTTGGTTAGCACATGCCAAAAAGTATGTGGATACCATGACTGAAAGATTTGGTTTGAATGAGGAAAGTCTTGTTATGGAAATTGCCTCAAACGATGGCTATCTGCTACAGTATTTCGTCGAGAAAAAAATTCCTGTATTGGGTATTGAGCCTACATCCAATACGGCTAAAGTTGCTGAGGGGAAAGGGGTCACTTCACTGGTTGAGTTTTTTGGAACAGAACTGGCATGCCAATTGGCAGCAGAAGGGCGAAAAGCCAACTTGCTTCTGGGAAATAATGTATTGGCACATGTACCTGACATTGTAGATTTTGTAGGGGGGATGAAGCTGGTTTTAAAAGATACTGGTGTGATTACTATGGAATTTCCACATTTATTGCAGCTTGTAGAGCATAATCAGTTTGATACGATCTACCACGAACATTTTTCTTATTTATCATTTCATACCGTAAGGCAAATATTTGAGTCAAAAGGACTTGAACTTTTTGATGTTGAGGAATTGCCAACACATGGCGGCTCAATAAGGATTTTCGCAAAACACAAAGAAGATAAATCTAAAGGCATTTCTCCAAATGTCGAAAATATGATACATAAGGAAAATATATTTGGGCTGACTAAGTTGGAATACTATGATGATTTTCAAAAACGTGCCTTAAAAGTAAAACTAGATCTGATTGATTTTTTGATAGAACAAAAAAGGCAAGGAAAGAGAGTTGCGGCATATGGTGCAGCAGCGAAAGGTAATACCTTGCTGAATTATTGTGGGATTAAAAGCGATCTTATTGATTTTGTCGTAGATGCCAATCCCCATAAGCAGAACAAGTATTTGCCTGCAAGTCATATACCGGTATATGGAGAACAGCATTTGCGGAATGAAAAGCCTGATTTTATTCTTATTCTGCCATGGAATTTAAAAGAGGAGATAGTGAATCAATTGGATTATGTTGGCAGCTGGGGAGCCAAATTCCTTGTTCCAATACCTAATTTACAGGTAATTTAAATGAAAAAAGTACTTGTAACCGGCTCTACAGGCTTTATTGGCAATCTTGTCATTAAAGAACTTTTAAATAAAGGTTACTGTGTTATTGCAACTTCTTCCTCAGTCGAAACGGCAAAGCGGTTTGATTGGTTTCAGGATGTTGTTTATAAGGAATTGAATTTTACTTCGTTAGATGCAAACATTAATTATTTTACTTTTTTTGAACAACCAGATTGTTTAATTCATTTGGCTTGGGAGGGGTTGCCAAATTACAAATCATCATTTCATGTAGTTGATAATCTTCCAAGACATCTCCTTTTCTTGAATAATATGTTGCAAAATGGCTTGAAGGATTTGACTGTAGCTGGAACTTGTTTAGAGTATGGAATGCTCGAAGGGTGTTTGTCTGAGGAAATGGATGTTTGCCCAATTGTGTCATATGCAATTGCAAAAAATATGCTCAGAAATGAGTTGGAAAAGGTATGTGAACATCAGTCTGCATGTTTTAAATGGTTAAGGTTATTTTATATGTATGGTAGAGGACAAAATTCTAACTCTTTATTTGCGCAGCTGGAAAAGGCCTTAGAAAATCATGAATCTGTATTCAATATGAGTGGAGGTGAACAGGAGCGTGATTTTTTACCAATTGATAAAATGGTAAATTCAATAGTGACCATTGCATTGCAAAAAGAAGTAGTAGGGGTGATCAATTGCTGTAGTGGTCAGCCTATAAAAGTAAAAAGGTTGGTAAAAAACATTTTATCTGAAAAAGGCGCAACTTTAAAGCTAAATTTGGGCTTTTACCCATATACTGACTATGAACCTATGAGTTTTTGGGGCGATAATACTAAACTAAAAAAAATAACTCAACATGAATGATCAGATTTTAGCATTTGTTGAAGAAAGGAAAGAAAGGATTAGAACGAATGGCAGTAATGAATCTTTGAAATCTGCTGCAAAAGCATTCAATGATGCATCGAACAGCGCACAATATTCTTATAATTTTTCCTGGATGGGCAGGCCAATTATACAGTACCCCCAAGATATGATAGCTATGCAGGAGTTGATATGGGATATAAAGCCAGATCTTATTATCGAGACAGGAATAGCCCATGGCGGCTCATTGATATATTATGCGTCCCTTTTGGAAATGTTGGGGGAAGGTATTGTACTTGGAATTGATATAGACATCAGACCTCATAATAGAAAGCAGATTGAGTCTCATCCGATGTTTAAAAGAATCAAGATGATAGAGGGTTCTTCGATTGACAATACTATCATATCTCAGGTAGAGGAAATTGCAAGAGAGAAAAATCGCATTATTGTTTGTCTGGATTCTAATCATACGCACGATCATGTACTGCAAGAGCTTGAGTTATATTCGAATTTTGTGTCTAAAGGTTCCTATATGGTTGTTTTTGATACAATTGTTGAGGATTTACCTGAAAACTATTTTAAAGAAAAAAGGCCATGGGGTGTTGGTGATAATCCCAAAACGGCTGTTCATGAATTCTTAAAAAAGACAGATGATTTTATCATAGATTATGATATCGACAATAAGCTTTTAATAAGTGTTGCTCCTGAAGGTTATTTAAAACGAATCAAGTAAGTGAAATACCCATTAGTAAGCTTTTGTATGAGTACATACAAAAGACCCGATATACTACATAGGCAGCTTATTCAAATTCTTAAACAAGAATATAGTAATTATGAAATAGTCATATCCGATAATGATCCTGAAGCTTCAGCTGCTGGTGTTGTATTGCGAATAAATGACAATCGAATCAAATATTCTTGCAATGAAGTGAATGTCGGTATGGTAAAAAGCTTTAATAAAAGCATAGAAAGATCGACAGGTGAATTCATAGTGATGATAACAGATGATGACCCTGCTTATCCACACATGTTGAGTGATCTTATTTCTCTTTATAACGCTTATCCGGATTACGGTGTATATGCAGGTTGTGGAGATTTGATCATTGAAAATGAATTTTCACAAAAAACATTACAGAGGCAAATTGGATCGAACTCCACTTTGTTGAAATCGTTAGATGAAAATCAGGTTTTACTTTTAACCCCCAATGATTATGTTTCATCTTATTTGGATGGCTTTTTTTCAAATACCTATTTACTGTGGAGCTGCTGTATGATTAAACGAGATATTATTCTCAACATAAAAGGAATGCCAGACTATGGAAGTGAATTACTAACAGATCATGCCTTTATGATTGCTTCTGGAAGTTTCCAAGGTGTTGTTTACAAAAATCGCGTAATGGGTGGACAAGCTATTCATGGCGGAAACTATGGTTACGATTTTGAAAAAATAAGCGATAAGTATATTTCTACTCCAATTTTGTTTTATAATTATTTAAAACCTCATTTGACAAAACTTTCAAACTATGAATATTTGGAAAATAAAATATGGACCTTTGTAGGAAGAGGCTATGTGGAATATAGTCTTATGATTTTTAACATGTATAAGTTAAAGAATAAATCTACCAGGTTTTTCTTTGATTCTTTCAACAAGGCGTTTTCTCATCCATCGCTGAATAAATGGAAGTATAAATTTTATTTAAAAGCTTATTTTCGACCAATATTCAATGTCATTTTGCTCTTTAAAAAAATAAGAAGTGCCTAAGTTTTCTTTTGTTCTGCCCGTCAAAGATGGTGGTGATTATTTGAAAGAATGTGTAGCAAGTATATTGGCTCAGACCCATACTGATTTTACATTACACATTTTGGATAACAATAGTAAAGACGGTAGTTTGAACAGTATAATTGATTTAAATGACAGCCGAATTGAAATTTTAAAATCTGATAAGTCTCTTACAATTGAAGAAAATTGGTCCAGAATCTTAAGTTTGAAAAAAAACGAATTTATGGTTCTGACAGGGCATGATGATTTATTTTATCCTGATTATCTTGAAAAGTTTAATCAATTGATAGAGGTTAATAATGGTGCAAGTTTATATTTATCTCATTTCAACATAATTGATTCCAATGGTAGTATATCAAGAAGATCGCATTTAATGCCCAATCGCTTGACCGTTGAAGGATTTACGGAGGCTATATTAATGGGGGACATTGATATTGTTGGTACAGGATATATGATGCGGTCAAAAGACTATGATGCATGTGGAGGGATACCCATCTATCCAAATTTATTGTATTCAGACTATGTTTTGTGGATTCGTCTTGTAAGTAAAAAATATCTGGCAGTTCTTGATGATTGTTTGTTTGCTTTTAGGGTTCATAATAGTACAACAACCAAGTCGTCAGACAAAGTAATGCTTACATCATTTTCCAAATTTGTTTGCTTTCTTTCAGAATTGAGATCGTTCTCTCCATTGTTGAACAATGTAATTACGGAAAATGCATCTTATTTCTTTTATCGCCAATGTAAAGGTATGTCGCATAGATTGCTAAGAACTGAATTGGTAAATCGCGATAATCTGAGAGTTAAATCAGTTGTTGATATTTTTATATCGAATGCAAAAACTTTAGATGTATATATCAACCCTTATAGAAAGATTGAAATTCTATTGGCTTATATTATCGATAGTAATTCCATTACAAGATGGTTGTTTTTAGGATTAAAAAGAGTTTACCCCAGGCCTCTTTTTAAATAACATTATTTGTCTGTTAGTTTAATCTTCAATGTAAAATTGAAATCAAGCTTTGTTTCGTCAAAAAAATCCATTTAAAGACGTGCCATTTCCAATCATGATAAATTCTCTTCATAAAAAGAAGATGATTCTGATTGCTCATCTTTTTGATTGCTTTGACTTGTGATTTCGTTTTGCTGCTTCCCCTATGAACGTGCATCACTTTTCCTTCGGGTAGAAATTTTATATCATACCCCAATTCTTTGAACTCCCAGCACCATAATGTATCCTCGCAATACATCCAGAAATCTTCAGATAGTTTTTTGGATGGCAGCTTTTCCAAAAGAATTCTAGGAAAAAACATGTAAGCACCCCATACCCAGTCGCAACTTACCTCTCTATCATGATCAAAGTAATGATGCAGCATCAACTCCTCTCTTTTGTTTTTCTTCAGCAATAAGTAAAGGGGAATGATCTCCAAGAGTTCCCAGCTGATGGTTCTGAATTTTCGGCAGTTATGTTGTATCCGGCCATCAGGATATTGCAATTGAACAGTTGTCATTCCACAGGTTGGATTTTTCTCCATATAATCATAACACAGCTTAGGTGCATTGTTGATCAACTCACAATCACTGTTCAGTAGCAAGATGTATTTCCCGGTAGCTTTTTCTACTCCAAGGTTATTGCCTTTGGCAAATCCGTTATTGGTTGCACTTTTAATGAGATGAATTGATGGGTGTCTCTTCTTCAGCTCATCCGGATCCATATCCGGTGAGGCATTGTCAACTACAATGATCTCATATTGTAGTCCCAAATTTTTGTCAACAATGGAACGAATACAGTTCGATGTTAGTTCCAGCGTGTTATAATTCACTATGACAAATGAAAGGTCCATCAGTTGACTTTATAAAATTTATGTCGGTTTAGTAAAATATCCATAAAAAATGGAAGAGAAAGGATCATATTCTTTGCAAATCCTGCAAACTGTGAAAATTCAAAATCTTTATTTTTTGCTCGAAACAAACTTTCCAAAAGAAATCCGATACCAAAAATGGGAATCTCAATATAGTATGCAAACAGGTTGAACAAATACCAAAAAATACCCCATTGTTTACGAACCCTAAGCATCTGTGATACGATAATCTGCCTGGCCTTTTTGCTCCAAATATCCCTTGAATTATCATATTGCTTCATGTTATAATAATTTGAGCTCGATCCGCCACCCAAATGAATTATATCTGCATTTGCAAATAACACCATAGGCCCAAACTTTCTCAATCTTGAGCACCATTCAATCTCTTCTGCATACATAAAAAAATCTTCATCCAGCATGCCTGCTTTTTCAATATAAACTCTCTTAGTCAGAATAAATGCACCAATGATCCAATCCACATCCTCATCCTTATTCACACTGAAAACATTGGGCTGCTTTACTTGAAATATTTGAGCAAGACTTTTTATCATTTTACCCAAATAGGGTAGCGGCAGCAGAATGTTGGCCCCCCCCTTAATAAATTTTGCACCGGAATGCTGATGAGTACCATCTTCATTCAAAAGCTGAACTCCACAGGCAATATATTTTTCCTGGGAACTGAATTGATGATAAACTTTATCTATTGAATTGTTTTTTACTATCGTATCTGCATTCAGAAGCAAAATGCAATCCCCCTTGCTGGCACGAATTCCGGCATTATTGGCTCTGGCAAACCCTGCGTTATATCCTGTTTGTATCCAATTTACCGATGGAAATCTTTCGCGAATCTTTTCCTCATCATGAACATCAGAAGCATTATCAACTACAATGATCTCATATTTCATTCTCATGTTAGAACCTACAATGGAATCAATACAATTGATGGTAAAAGTTGCTGAGTTGAAATTGACTATGATGATCGAGAGATCCATTAGGCAACTGATCTTTTCCTTTTACTCAAATACAGCATCGATAGCCCCCCTATTATTATGATATAGAAGGCCCATCCAGAGATATTTGCAATCCTTGAGGAAGTGACATAAGTAGACGGTTCAAAAATGAATTGAATTTCATGATTGCCCGGCTCTATTTCCATTCCCCTTAGGAAATAATTCACTTTTTCAAATTCAGTTTTTTTACCGTCGACATATGCATTCCATCCTGCCGGGTAATAAACCTCGCTGAATACAGCGAATTGTTTTTCATTGGCTTGGAATGAATATCTGATGGTATCATTATCATACTTCACAAGGCTGATTTTAGCGGAACTATCTTTTTTGTAAGAAGTTATTTGGGTGAACTTACCAGTGCTGATCACTGCAGTGCTCAAGGGATTAATACTATCTATTGCTTTGAGTTCTTTTGCTAAATCAGCAACCGGAACAAGACTATCGACCAGCCATACCGCCCCCAGCGCCTGATCGTTCTTTTGAAGTTGAGGACCCGCATTTTGGGTATTGGAAGGGATTATGACATATCGGGTATCAAGCATGTTCAACACATTCATGCTTAACTGACCGTTGAATTTGGTTTCGATGATATCCTGATAATTTCTCAATTTGGCAGCATGATAACCTCCTATCGACCGGTGAAAATATGAGGTTCGGGTTTCAGAAAATGCATCTCCACTTGCATTG
>Ga0315900_10001725_pt1 | contig 34623 bp, 45 predicted proteins | sample LakEriMetagenome_FD_203521 | JGI IMG/M metagenome (GOLD analysis project Ga0315900, IMG submission 203521) | Freshwater fungal communities from buoy surface, Lake Erie, Ohio, United States - Buoy 12 MA114 | ecosystem: Environmental > Aquatic > Freshwater > Lake > Lake biofilm | place: USA: Lake...
TTAATTGCTCTAGTTCTTCAGTTGAAATCAAAGCAAACATAAAGTCAACTGTTGCCGGCAAACCAAAAGATTCAGAAGTATCTGTTAGTTCAACATCGGTGTTACCATATCCACTTCTAGTTGTCTGCGTAGCTGATAGAATAGGCACATTCTCTTCAACCGCCAAGCCTCGAAGTTCTTCAGCAATAGACTTAATCAAAGTATAAGAATTAATATTTGAACCCGCTTTGAATCTAGAACTTGCGCAAATATTTAAATAGTCAACAATAATCATTGCTGGTTTAAATTGTTTTTTCAATTGCAATTCATTTAACAGTGCTTTAAAGTGTCCGACATGTGCGCCAGCTGTAGGATATTCTTTAATGATAAGATTACCTTCAGTCTTATTACGAATCTTTTCAATACGAGAATCAAACATAGACTTTGGCAAGTCTTTCAACTGATCCATTGTGATGTTCATCAAGTTTGCATCAATACGTTCTGCAATTCTTTCTTCAGCCATCTCTAAAGTAATATACAAAACATTTTTGCCTTGTGCTAAAGTCGATGCTGCTACGTGACACATAAACAAAGACTTACCAACACCAGTACCTGCAAGAACAACATTCAATGTCTTGTTAGGCAATCCACCATTTGTAATTTTATTAAAGTATTCAAGATCGAATGGTGTGCGAGATTCTACACGATGGTAAAATTCATATCGAGAGTCTGCACTTTGTAAGTAATCATGTCCAACATTGTTGTCGAAGCACACTCCTAGTGCTTCTTGTAACAATGACGGAATTCCATCTTCAGATTTTCCTTTGTCTCTGCCATCAATGATAGCAATGGATGAAAGGATAGCATTATAAATTGCTTTGTCTTTACAGAATTTTTCTGTTTCTTTATATAACCAATCCCTATTGTGTTCTGTGGGATCAAGTAAATTAACTATATCTACAATCTCTTTATATTGATCTTCTGTTAAAGACTTATCATTTTGAACAGCAATGACCAAAGCATCTTTGTTCGGTACTGCATTATACTGGTCAATAAAATTCTTAACTTGATCGTAAATAATCTTTTCGTTATTATCTATAAAATACTCCCGCTTTAAAAACGGGATTACTTTTCTCATATACTCATCGTCATTGACTAGATTCTGTAGAATCACTGTCTCGATTTTCGAATTCATCAATTGCCTTTTCTAATATATTATTCACAACCCGTTCAAGGGTACCATTAAATTTATCAGACTGATAGTCTACGTCTGTTTTTCCGTTTGCTTTTTTAACAATGGTAAAGTCAAGTGCAAGTGTTCCGTCACTATTATCTTCCATCTGGAGGGAAGCAATACTGATGGTTGTTCCGGCAAACTCACCTTCCAAAAGTTCGACGCCCCATAAATCACCGTTTTCATTTTTTAGTGCCCAAGGTTTATACTTCACTAGCATTATCAAACTCCTCTGCGAGATCAACTTCATCAAAGCTTCGGCCCAACATTTCACCGCCCGCCATGCGATACTTGCTTTCAATATATTCTCTAAAGCTTGCAGATGTTAATATAGATAACCAAAACTCTTTAGTGTAGGTATCTTTAATTCTGAATTTTTTATCTTCAACTTCGCCTGATTCTTTATTAACACGAGAGTACCAACCATTAGATGGCTTAATAACAAAACCACCTTCAAGTGCTACATCTAATAGACCAGACCATTTGCTAATACCACCTTCGAATGTTACTTCAACAGGGATCTTAGACTTCTCACGAACGAATCTAGATTTCTCTACATTAACAATGAAGTTATATCCAACAACTTCTGTTCCGTCTTTTTCTTGTTGACGACCAATAATAAAGATGTTGTCTGCAGAATAATAAATTCCAGTACCACCTGAAACAATTTGTTTAGGGAACAAACCAATTTCAGAATAAGTATGATTAACAACAACCATTGGAATATCTTTAATAGTCAAATGAGGTGTTACCATTCTAAACAATGATTTCATCTGTTTAGCACGAGTCATATCTGCAACAGACTTACCTTCAAGTGCATCGTCAACTTCTTTCTTAGAAGCTAAGTTACCTACTGAGTCAACAATAATAATAACATGATCGCCTCGCTCTACGCTATTGACTTGCGACATAATATCAAATTTTAATTGTTCAATGTCTGTAATAGGTGTATGTAGAATACGACTAGTATCAATTCCAAAGTTATCAAAGTATGCTTGCGGTGAACCAAACTCTGAATCATAGAATAAAACGACAGCATCTTCATACTTATCAGTATATGCTTTAGCAAGCAACAAGGAAAATGCTGTTTTAAAATGTTTAGATGGACCTGCAAATACTGTTAGCCCAGGAGTTAGACCTCCTTCAAGGCTACCTGACAATGCAACATTCATCATAGGAACTGAAGTCTGAATCATATCCTTCTTTGCGAAGAATTTAGATTTGTTTAAAACTTCAGTTTCTTTAATTGTAGAATTCTTTTTTAATTTATCGAGTAATGACATATTGTTCCTTTATAAAATCACTTGCCAAGGTTTTCGTGTTTCCCTTGGACATATTTTTCCATCATAAACTAATCTCTCAGTATTTCTAATATAGTGATGCAAATAAAATTCAACTCCTTCAGTAGGAAGAGTCTCAACAAAACATCTAAAAGATGATTCCATTAAATGAATTTGTTTTGCATTTTGTAATAACAAGCCGAAGTGAAATGGATTCTCCGACTTATCGTTATTAATTATTATAACATCGTTACCAACTAAGGACAATACTTTTTCTTTATCAAAAGAAAATCCTCTGCTTGGATCATCTTGAACAAACACATATTCTTTATGGTCTGGATTAAGTTTATTAAATATCCGATTTTCTTCTTGCATATTTCTAGGATAATGAAAAGAAGTGAATCTATGTTTCCAATCCATTTCAATTGAATTGTAATAACATTCATGCCCACCGGGAAATCTAGCTGACATTGAAGCCCATGATTCTTGATAATACTTAGTATTAGGGCCAGCTAAATCTTCAAATGGTTGACCTGGCAATATTGTATGTCCTAGAATATAAAGATAGTCTGGATTGATTTGAGATATTACTTGCCTTGAATGAGCATACTCCATACCTGAAACAATTGCAACAACTCTAATTCTAGGATCATCGCTAAACATATGGGCTACCAACGGGGCATATTGTTGCCATGCTAGTACATATAAAAAATCCATTTTCTTTTCATTAACCATGTGGCGGGCCATACCGTTATATGATATATGGTCACCCAATCCTAGCATGTGAAATAATACACCTGTTGTCATAATATATCCTTAAAATTAGTTGCACCAACTCTGTTTGGCTTCACCATAATACTCACGAGCGAATCCGTTTGAAATCAAAGCAGCGCGTAGACTTTGCCCATTAATTAGAATGTCGCCAAGAATACGACCTCCAAATTTATCCCATCCATAAAGAGTTGCTTGAAACTTACCACCCTGTGCTGCTGCTGTAGCAATCGCATTCTTAGTGAAAGCTGATGCTGCTTCTCCTCGTTGAGCTTCGCTAGGGCACATTGCTCTATGTCCTTTTTCGGGAGTGTCAACTCCAAAGACTCGGACAGCCAATTCTGGTTTGAGCGGTTTAGGTAGAAAAGGTGCGGCAATAACAACGGTGTCGCCATCGCTTACTCTTAAGATTTGTGCGTCGTATGTAACTCCTTGAGGAGTCTTTTGTGCATAAACTAAAGATGTACTAAATAGTAATGCGAATGTTAATAATATTTTTTTCATGCGAATAATCCTTCTAATGTTGCTTGTGGTTTTGCAGACCAACCGACACCATTTAAAATTGTTGTTAATGGTTCAAGAAATGATTTCTCAAACATAATGTCATAATCTACATACTGCTTCAAATTGAACTCTTCGGGAATAACATTGATAAAGGCAATACAATTTTCTTTAATCAAATTTGGTTCTTTTAAGTAAATGAATTTGATCTTATCGCCTTCATTTATAAGTTCATACTTTTTGTCTATCTGTTTTTCTTTTAAATAAAAGTTATATAACAATGCTCCCCTTACGTGCATAGGTGTGCCTTGTTTATAAATGCTACCTCTATCTGTATATTTATCGACTCCGTTTACGCCTCGAGGAAAGGCAATCAATTCAGGTGTCATCTTACGATACTTAGATTCGAACTCTCTAATATAATCTTGTAGTTGTGATTCTGTTCCAACCAAAGCCAATTTAACAGCGGCCTTCAAAGCATCACGAACTGGTTCGGGTGTAGAAGATCTAACAATCTCCAATCCCATGACTTTTAACTTTGGCTCTTTATATTGAACACCCTCATTATTATATACATTCAAAGCATATCGTTTCTTAGCAACCCAAATGCCTCGGTCTGCAATAACCTCACGCTTAAAATAAATCTTTGTTTCAAACGCATTAGTATAATCTGCAAGACCATCGCAGGCTTTATTAATTGCCTTCTCAATCTTTTCGTTACAGATTTTATCTAGAATTTCTACGATCTTTTCTTTTGGTTGATCTTTGTAGAACTTTTGAACCAATGGATCAAGTGTAATATAACAAGCATCTGTATCTGAATAGAATGAATAGACATGATCTGTTGTACCACATACTTTATTTAGATATTCATTTAATGCTGCGCCAACTGTTTGAATAATATACTGACCTGACATAGTAATGCCTTCAGCAATATTTGCATCGTAGAATCTAAAGAACTCATTTCCCCATGCGCCAAATAACGAATTCAATTGAATCTTACGAGCCATCTGAAAGTTATTAAACTTTGCAATCTCTTTTTGCCATTTCTTATCTTTTGTTTCTTCATACTTAGATTGAGCGGCCAACATCAGCTTCTTATATTTTTGTCGATCGTCAAATAGCTTTTGAACAATCTCAGGAAACAGACCTTGCTTTTCCCTAGTATAACAAAAGCCATTTGCAGACATACACAAGTTCTTTTCTTTTAGGTCATCTAAATTATATTTGTTTTTAAGCAATTGTTCTACAGTAGTACTCTTTGTCTCTCGTTTGACCTGAGTTTCTGGGGACAAATTATACTGCATAATAATACTCGGATACAGACTTGTCGCATCAAAAGATACAACCCAATCATATTGTCCTGGACGTGGTTCTTGTACATACGCGCCTACAATAGATCTTGCTGGTAATCCTTCTCGCTGATGAACAACAATGTTCTGATTCCACAAGTGATTCCACAAGATGCAATCCCAAGTACGTACAGCTGAGAATACATCTACATAATTACACTTAGCGTCATACGCCATTGTCAGAATCAGTTCAATCAACTTCATCTTATCTTCAAGTTGGTCGACAAGCTCTACGTCAATTACGTTATACTCAACGAACTTTTGCCAATCATTTTTATAGAAGTCTCGGAATGAAGTATATTCTGCATACGATAATTTTTCTTTACCCAATTCTACTTTGGCAATGTGATCTAACTTATATGATTCTTGCGCACTATAAGTAAACTTCTTATATAGATCAAGATAGTCTAGAATAGCAACACCTAGAATATCGTATGTAAGTTCTGTACGATTCATACGGGTAAACTCTTTTGCCTTCACTACTCCCCACGGAGATAGCTTACGAACATATTCGTCTCCTAGAATACGAGCAATACGAGAACACAAATATGGAATATCAAAAAACTCTAGATTCCATCCTGTTAAAATATGAGGGCAATTATCCTGCGTATACAGAACAAACTTCTGCAAAAGATCATATTCATCTCTACATTGAATGTAAGTATGATTATCTTTAGTTACATTGAAATGTTTTGTTCCAAACGTAACAAGTTCTTTAGTATTTGCATCTTGAATTGTAATTAGTAACAATTCCTCTTTTGGATCACGAACATCGGGGAAGCCAAGTTCTGCAGATGTTTCAATATCCAACGACCAAATTTTAATCTGCGAAATATCAAACTCTACTTCTCCCGGAAACGTCTTTGTAATATACTGATATGCGTAATTCGTGTTGCCAAAGATAGGAAAGTTTTCTACTTCTTTATATCTGCTGACATAATCTTTGGCATCGTTAATATCTGCAAATTCAATTTCTTCAAGAAAATCTCCGTATAACGATTTATGCTGAGTTTGTTTTTGAGATTTAGTATATAGACTTGGTTTGAATTCAATTTTATCTTGTACAGTCTTACCGTTATTTACACCTCTTACTAGAATACGGTTACCATACTGATTCACATTAGTGTAGAACTTCATTAAAAACCTTTTTAGACACAATAAATAATTGTTCATTATAATATAAATTGCCTAGAAAGTCAACAGAATAGGCTAAAATATAACCAAAAATCTTCATATTTGTTAAGGCATAAATATATGATTAACATAGGATTGTTTGTGCTGTTAAAATGATAATAACCGGAATTAATGTTTCAAACGGGGTCACTCTCAAATCGCAGTTTAGAGCGCCTGAACCGCCTACGATAGGTGTTGCTAATGTATTATCCAATAACAGCGTCAATATATCATTTACAGGACCTGTATTAAACGGAGATTCTGCTATTATAGGATATACCGCATTATCTTTTCCGGACAATATTAAAAATGAAATATTAGATCCAAATGCATCTAATATTACAATTACCGGATTGAATGACAATACTAATTATACATTTAGTGTTACCGCAAATAATAGTGATGGTCCTAGTGCAAATAGTTCTTCAAGTAATTTAATTTTAACAGATAGCTATCCTCCCGCACCAACAATTAGTTATGTAGAAATTACTTCCTCTACATCTGCAAATATTGTTTATACTGCACCTGCATATAATGGCAATTCAACAATTACATCATACACTGCAGTAAGTAATGTGGGTAACGTATCTGCTACAGTTAGTACTGCCAATAGCGGAAATATTACTATAACCGGATTAGCAAATAACATAACACATGGGTTTTCTGTTTATGCCGTAAATCAATATGGCAGAGGAATTTCGAGTAATTTAACAAATGGGTTCTTTATTCATCCTACTGTATATTCTGCCCCAAATTCACCTACAATATCATATGCAGAAACAAGGGATGGAGTAAGTGCAAATATTGTTTATACCGCACCTGCAATAAATGGTAATTCTGAAATTATATCTTATACTGCAACTAGTATTCCTGGCAATGTAAGAGCAACTGTAAATACTGCCAATAGCGGAAATATTTCATTAGGTGGCCTAACAAGAAATACAGATTACACATTTGTGGTAACTGCTACAAATGCTTTTGGCACAAGTTCAAATAGTAATATAAGTAATAGTATAACAACTTTCACAGTTCCAAATGCACCTATAATGGCTGCATGGTCACAATTAAGTGGTACGGCTAATATAAGTTATATTGCACCTAGCTTTACAGGAAGTACGCCAATCACTAGTTATACTTTAGTTAGTGTTCCTGAAAATAGAACAACTACAGTATTAACCGCAAACAGTGGTAGTATTCTTATGCCGGGATTGACTATTGGCAAGACATATGTGTTTGCCGTTTATGCAACTAATAATATTGGTAGTAGTATATTAAGCGAATTTAGTAACTACATTAAAGCAACTACTAATCCAGGGGCACCCTCAATATCATATGTTAAATCTGGCGATATTATTGGCCAAGCAAATATAGTTTATACTGCCCCTGTTTTTGATGGTGGCGATTCTATTATAAGTTATACCGCAAATGCAAATGGTATTGTATATTCAACAGTTACGAGAACAACCTCTGGAAATATTACAGTTACAGGATTGACTACTAATGTGAATTACGAATTTACAGTAGTGGCTACAAATGTTTCAGGAAATAGTTTACCTAGTACGGCAGTATACCACACATTAACAGCGCCAACACCAATCGCAACACAGTTGTTATTGATAGCAGGTGGAGGCGGCGGTTCCGGTGGCGGATATAATGATTGTAATGGAGGCGGAGGTGCAGGTGGCCTATTATATTATGGTACAGAAACACCAAAACCACCAAACGGGTCGAACGTTCAATTGTTAAAAGGAAGCAATTATGCCGTAACGATTGGGTCTGGAGGAACAGGATTTGCAAACGGATCAAACTCTTTAATAGTAGGTCAGTCTGTAAATCTAATTGCAATAGGAGGTGGTAGAGGCGGGAATCAATCTTATACTCCTTCTATCAGCGGCGATGGCGGCTCATCTGGAGGATCTGCTGGTAATGGCAGCGGCGGTAACTATGGATCAAATGTTGATGGGCAAGGATATCGCGGTGGCGCGGGAGATACATATGCTGCTGGAGGAAATGCCGTAGGCGGAGGAGGTGGCGGAGCCGGAGGCAATGGTGTAGATGGCGGTTACTATGGATCTGGCGGTGGTAACGGCGGCCCAGGTTTAGCATATAGTATTTCTGGTTCATCAGTTGGATATGCAGGTGGTGGTACCAGTGCCGGAGCAGGTGCGGCAAATCAAGCAAGTTCTGGCGGAGGAACTATTAACGTAAATGGCACAACTAATACTGGCGGTGGATCTGGCGCCGGGACAGGATTCTGGGGTGGAGTAATAACTAATAATACAGGCGGTTCAGGTGTTGCAGTTATTAGATACGCTGATTCCGAGCCTGCGGCCACCTTAACCACAGGAAGCCCTAACGTAACAGTAGCTGGCGGATGGAGAACTTATAGATTCTGGCAATCGGGATCGATTACTTTGTAGGGAGAAAATATAATGGCACATTTTGCACAAATTAATGAAACTAATATAGTTGCACAAGTTATTGTTGCGGATCAAGAAGTAATTAATACTGGACTGTTTGGTGATCCGGCATCTTGGATACAAACATCATATAATACATATGGGGGAATGCACAAATTGGGAGGCACTCCATTACGAAAAAATTTTGCAGGTATTGGATATACTTATGATAGGGAACGAGATGCGTTTATTCCACCAAAGCCATATAATTCATGGGTAATGGATGAAGATACTTGTTTGTGGAATCCCCCTATTCCTTACCCAGCAGATGGAAAGCGTTCACCTACGGATGAAGGAAAAGCTTATAAATGGAATGAATCCATTGTTGGATGGGAAGAACTTATTTTTACGACTCCTGAATAATTTAATAAAATAAACACAATGATAATATCGGGAACTAATATAACATCGGGCTTTAATTTACGAGGGACATTGCGTGTTCCAGATGCTCCTACGATTGGGACTGCTTTCATAGTTTCAAACACCAGTGCAAATGTGTCATTTACTGCTCCAATTTTTACAGGGGATACGCCCATAACTGGGTATACTGCGATTGCATATCCCGGGGGAATAAGACAGGATATTTATTCCTCGGAGTCTGGGATAATTACAGTAAATGGATTAACCGATAATACAACCTATACTTTTAGTGTGACTGCTAACAACACCGATGGTCCTAGTGTAAATAGTTCTTCAAGTAATTCTATTACTACAAATAGTTATCCTTCGGCGCCAACAATTAATTATGTTGAGTTGACATCTATTTCAACTGCAAATATAGTATACACCGCACCTGCATATAATGGCAATTCGACAATTACATCTTATACTGCAGTAAATAATGTAGGTGGCGCGGCTACAACTGTGAATACTGCTAACAGTGGTAATATTACTATAACAGGGTTATCACCAAATGTGTCACATAGTTTTTCTGTATATGCAGTAAATGAATATGGCAGAGGCATTTCAAGTAATTCATCATCTAACATATTTACATATAATGTACCAGGGGCACCTACGGTATTATATGCAAGATCAATTTCCGGAACGGCTGCTGACATTGTTTATACTGCCCCCGATTATATTGGTAACTCTGCAATTATTTCATATACTGCAAGAAGTATTCCTGGTAACGTAACTGCTACTGTTAATAGCGGAAACATTACAGTAGGTGGATTATCAATTAATACAAATTATACTTTTGCTGTAAGTGCAACAAATTCTGCGGGGAGTGGTAATGCGACAATATCTAATAGTGTACAAACACTAACTGTTCCAAATCCTCCGATAATGGCTACGTGGGAAGCATCTGATGGTGCTGCAAATATAGGATATACTGCGCCAAGTTTTAACGGTAATTCTCCTATTACAAGTTACACACTAACAACTGTTCCAGAAAATAGAACTGTTACGCGTCAAGGTGCAGAAAGTGGTAATATTAGCATAACGGGTTTGAATTATAATACAACCTATGTGTTTGCGGTTTATGCAACCAATAGTGTTGGTAGTAGTATTCTAAGTAGTTTTTCCGGATACCTAACACCTACTATAGCAACAGATCCTTATTTCAAATATGTCACATTGTTAATATCTGCAAATGGAACAAACAATGCAAACAATAAAGTATTTGTGGATAGCTCAACAAATAATTTTGCAATAACACGTGTCGGAGATTCTACTCCTGGAACGTTTGCTCCGTATGGTACTAAATGGAGTAATTACTTTGATGGATCTAGTTATATGTATCCCGATTCCGCACTTAATACTGCAATGGGTACTGGATTTGCAGGTAATATTATTTCATTTGAAATGTGGATTTATCCTACAAACTTCAATGGTGGATCATATGGGCAAGCTATTACTGGAGCATATGCTGCAGTTGCCGCAAATGGTAGATGGCTAATATATTTAGAGAAAACTGCAGCAACTACGTCAAAATTAAATTTTTCGTATACTACAGGAACCGGTACACAAAATGATCTTGCATCTACAGCATCTGCAATAACACAAAACCAATGGAATCATATTGCAGTAACAGTTGATGCAACAACATCATCAAGTGCAACTGTTAAGTTGTTTGCAAATGGAGTATTGTTAAATACGTTTACGTCTCAAAATATGTCAACCCAAACAGCATATTATCGAGCAGCGGTTATAGGCGGAGCAAATAGTCAGTTTGTATCTGAATTTTTTGGGTATATATCTGACTTTAGAATTTTAAAAGGTTCATTTGCATATACCGGTAATTATACTGTACCAACTGCGCCATTAACTGCAATAACAAATACAGTATTATTAACTTGTCAATCTTACGGATTTAAAGATAATGCAACAAATAATCATACGATAACATTGAGCGGTGCTCCTAAGGTACTTAAATTCTCTCCTTATGCCTTTGACAGATCATATCCGGCAGATGTCTATAGCGGATCTGTATATCTTGACGGCAGTGATGCTTTAACTATACCAGATTCAACTGCATTCACTATGGGGACTAATAATTTTACTATTGAATGTTGGGTATATTTATCCAGTGTAGCGCAACAAGTTTTTATCGGAACATGTGATGCTCCTGGCAATCAAGGCTCAATGAGTTTTGTACTTGGACTAACCAATACATCTTTTCCATTTGCTGCAGTAGGTTATGCGGGAACAATGTATTACTCAACATTTGGCACAACTGCAAAAATTAATCAATGGTATCATATTGCGGGTGTTCGTAATGGTGCAATGGTTAATGTATATGTTAACGGAGTTAAAGGCCCTGATTTAAATATGGGTGCCTTGGCAATAACTGATTCTTCACAGGTAGTGGGTATTGGTCGTAATGGTGCTGGCAATTTTGAGTATGTAACAGGATGGATTTCAGATGTTCGCATTGTTAATGGCACCGCAGTATATACAGCAAATACTACTCCGCCAACAACACCATTAACAGCAATCGCTAACACGAAATTGTTATGTAATTTTACAAATGCTGGTATATATGATGCATCAATGAATACTAATTTACGAACAGTTAACGATGTAAAATTATCTACAACGCAGTATAAGTATGGTTTAAGTAGTATGTATTTTGATGGCACCACAGATTTCGTAACTGTAACGGGCAATCAACAGGCATTGTATTCTATGGGTAATGCTGATTTTACAATTGAAATGTGGATATATACATTATCAAATAACGGCCATTTAATTGATACAAATAATGGAGGAGATGCTTCTGGTTCAGGTAGATTTGCAATGCAAATAAATTCAAATCAACTACAGGCATATAATGGAACTGGGCAGACAATGATTATAGGTGGCACTATAAATACTCAGACATGGTATCATATTGCGTATGCAAGAGCATCTGGTGTTAGTAAACTTTTTATTAACGGGCAGCAAGTTGGGTCAACGTATACCGATACCAATAACTATGTTTGCGGCAATGCCAATAGACCGATACTTGGCGTAAACGGGTACGACGAGGCCTCGGGCTCATTAAATGGTTACATAGATGATCTTCGTATCACTCGAGGATATGCTCGTTATACTTCAACTGGTTTTACACCCCCGGAAAGAGCATTTGAGACAAAATAAAAATGATAATAACCTGACAACCACTTAATAAATAACAAGTAATATTTAAAAAGGAGACAAAATGTTCAACAAAAAGGTAGCCGCAATGGCACTTTTTGTTATGATGTTTGGTAGCACTTTGGCGCAAACGACAAGTGGGACCTCTAGCACAACTGGAGGAACGACAACAGGAACTACTAGTATTATCAATCAAGGTAGTTATGACAGTAAATCGTTAGTAGACACCAATAGCACTTCTAATAGTGTAAGCACAGTTAATAGTAATAGTACAGCAACAAGTAACAGTACTGCAACCAGCACATCTACTGTAAATAGTACTTCTACAAATACTAATAACAACAATAATGCAAGTACCAGTACAAGTACAACCGTAAATACTAATAACAATGTTAATAGCGGAACACAGACGCTTAATAACAATAACGTCAATTCTGGTACAATGACGTATAATAACAATAATGTTAATTCTGGCACATTAACAAATGTCAATCAGAATACATCGTCATCTACAAGTAACAATACTAACACCAATACAAATTACAATATAAATAGTGGTACTCAGACATTCAACAATAATAACAATAGTGTAAGTACATCCACAAGCACCAATGTTAATAAAAATGAAAATACTGGTACAATGACATACAATAATAACAATGTTAGTACAGCAACAAATAATAATGTAAGTACTTCTACAAACACAAATAACAATGTGAATACGGGAGACATGACTAATCGTAATATCAGTACTTCTACATCGCAAAGTGTTAGCACAAATAATAATGTGAATCAAAATGCAAACATTAATCAGAACATAAATTCTGGTGAAGTAACTAATATCAATAAAAACGAAACTGTTATTACGCAAAGAGTAATTCAGCCTCCACCAACAGCAGTTGCACCTACAATGATGAGTGGCGGAAACAATGATCTATGTAGTACAGGATCATCTGGTTCAGTACAAACACAAGTATTTGGTGTTTCATCTGGCGGAACAATAAGAGATTTAAATTGTGAAAGATTAAAACTTTCTAAGACCCTTTATGATATGGGAATGAAAGTTGCTGCAGTAGCAGTCATGTGTCAGGATGAGCGAGTGTTTAACGCAATGATGAATGCTGGAACACCTTGTCCGATTGAGGGTAAGATTGGTGAACAAGCTAAACTTGCATGGGAAGATAATAAAGATAAAATCCCACAACGACCTAAAGAAGACAAATATGAAACTGCTAAAAACATTGGCTTCGGCTCTTTGCTTGGCGTTCTTGTTCACGCTGCTTTCAAGTAAAGCGCAAACACCAGAGCCAGGTCAAGTCTATACCACAGGAAATATTGTCCAAACAACTCCTCAAGGTGGACCTACACCTTGGGTAAATGGCGTCTATCAGAACAATCTCACTTGTTGGGGTTGGGGCGATCCAGGTTATTGTGGGCCAAATCCAATTGTTCGTCCGGGAGATAGCATTAACTTTTCTTATGGTATGACCAATTTGTATCAGCTGCAAACAATTGCAAATATTCTACCAAACACAGGAACTGGACTTTCAGTAAACGGATATAATTTTGGATTTACTGCTAAGAACGGAAATGGGTGGGATGATGGAAGAATGGACTATCTTACTGCTTATGTCAGTTTATATGGTGCAAACGGTTCTACAGTATTCAATAAAAACTATGATTTAAATTCTAGATTTAACTGGACAACATTTAACTATTCCGAAACATTTAATAGTCCTTTCGCATCTAAAGATTTAGGAAGTGTTCAATATGGTTTTGTCGGAAGAGACAATAACTTTTGGGCGGGTCCATATGGTCCTGAAATTTATAATGTAAGTTTTAGTTTAAAATATTCTGTAGACCCATGTGCGACTAATGTATTAAGTAGTCCAACTTGTTCTGGTTATTTTGAAGCACTTGCTAAATTGACCCCACAACCACTACCGACTACAATAGTTGCAGAACCAACACCAACAGGAGTTCAAACTACAGTTGATAATGTCACAATTACAACAACTGGAATTGCACCTCCACCAGGTAGTACCCCATTACCTGGAAGTCAGCCTTTACCGGATAGCTCTACTTCTCCAACGCAACCAGGGCCTATACAACCCGGTGCACCTGCTGCTGGCCCAGCACCGCAACAAGCTGCATCGCAACCGGCTGCAAATAATCAGCAACCTAGAGCAGGTGAGGTAGCAGATTCTGGAGGCGGTGGAAAAAGTTCTCCGGTATCTTTATCTTCAGTTCTTAATATGATTAGTTCTAATCAGGATAAAACATCTGCATTGGAAAAATCTGTAGTACAATCGGCTGATGCTCAAGCATTTTCTGCAGGAGAAACAGCAAAGCAACAAGCTGAAAAAATTGCAGGTGATATGCAATCTCAAAGTATGAGCACTGCTGGCGGATCAACTGCTACTGCACAAACGGCAGGAACACAATCATCATTTACACAAACACAAAGTTCAATGGTGTCGTTACAAGGTAATCAGCAATCAAGTAATGCATCTAATGCTGCAAGAATACAACAATCAATTAATAGCAGTGTTAGTTCACAATCAAATACATTAAACTTTACAGGAACAACTACTCAACAAAGTAGTTATCAAAATACTACAAGGCAGGAAGTTACTGTGGCAATGGTCACGCCTCAAGTATCATATAGTTTAGTTGCACCCACAAGGGCTTTATCTCAACCGCAAGTTGAAATACCTATGCTTGAGGGAATAAAATTTGGGCATAAAAATGCAGTAGATTCTGCAATGGAATCTAAACCGTTCATGCCTCAAATGAATGATAACTCTCAGCAAAATGATAGTGTTAAAAAGAATGTAGATAACAACGAGTTGGCAGGCAATATAACAATAGAATCAATTGCAAAACAACCTGCAAATTACTCACAATATTTCTTTATGATACCGGATGTTGCATTCTATGCACCAAAAGAAATTTATAAAAATCAAAAGACCGTAGATAATGTTAGAGCATTAAGACAAATGAGTTCTGATAGATTACATCAACAAATGGTTGATCAACAATATAAGTAGTGGAATAATATGTGGTATATTGCTCACATGATTATAGGAATTGGGCTAGGATTATCAGCAACAAGTATTATAAACAAAAACAGTAAAAAAGTACAAAATGCTATAGATGATCTTGAAGCCAAAAAAGAATGGGTACGAATGGTATCTAGCCAAACAAAAGCAGGAGACAAAAATGGCAGAAGAAGGTAAGAACTTAAACGCAAAAGTTGACGAATTAGAAGCGGCAGCTAAAAAATACGCAAGCAAAGATACTGTTATTAGTATCGGGGGATATGAATTTACCCCTGCGAAGTTAATGATTGCCGCAGGTATCGTATCATCTGCGTTAGGTGGATTGTACGGCACATTTGAATTCTACCAAGATTACATTAATATGAAAAAGAAGATCGCAAGTTATGCTGCGCCTGATCTATCAGAATTTGATAAACGTTTAGCAGTAATCGAAGAGAATAGCCAAAAGGGCGCAGACTATACTCGCGATATTAAGACTGATTTAAAGAACGATATTCGTCGTAATGAATCAGTTACAGAACAGGTAGAGCGCAGTGTTAAATTAGCACAAAGAGAGACGGAGCAAGAAATGCGCCAGGCTCGCAAAGATGTGAGAGAAGATTTGGATAAGGCTAGAGGCGAAGTAAATGCTATACGTAAAGAAATGGCAGATGCTCGTAGAGAGATTAGCAGAGAAGTTGAAGTGTTGAAGAAGGAAGTTGATAATAAAATTCAAAAAGCTATTGATAATCCATTGGCGAATAAATAATGTTTGCTACTGCCCTTGCTATGTATATGTACATTCAAAAACCAGAATGTATACGATGGACATGGGGTGGAGATGTCTATAATAGAAAAGTGATTTGCCTTGAGTGGAGAAAAGAAAAAGAAGAAAAAAAAGGTAAACAAAAATGATAGATCCAATAACGGCACTTGCAGGTATACAGTCTGCAATAAGCATGGTTAAAAAGGCTAGTAAAGTAGCCAATGACTTAGGTTCACTTGCTCCTATGATTGGCAAGATGTTTGATGCTAAGAGTACTGCTACTAAAGCATTAATGGAGGCTAAAAAATCTAAGAAAGGTTCCAACATGGGAACCGCACTTCAGATTGAAATGGCATTAGAACAGGCCAGAGCATTTGAAGAAGAACTTAAAATGTTGTTTATGCAAACAGGCAAGATTGACGTATGGAATAAGATCAAAGCCCGTCAAGCAGAAATGGATGCAAACGATGCTAATGATATAAGAATGTTCAACGACCAAGAGCGTAAACGTAAACAAAAAGAAGAAGAATTAAACGAATGGGCCATGGTAATTGGTGGAGCTGCATTTGTTTTATTTGTATTGTTTATAGGTGGATATGAACTAATGCAGTTTTGCCAAACAGGTAATAGGTGCGGAAGATGAACGAATATCAAAAGACTTTTGACATGTGTTTGAAAATTTTTGTTTATGGAAGTGTTGCACTATATTTTTTAGGATTTTTAAAATTCTTACCAGACGATTTGTCAGATAGAATTGTTAATGGGTTAATAGGTAGATTTTTATCAGGATAATAAATACAAAAAAGGAGAAAATTATGTTAGATATTTTACTTTGGATAGCAGTAGGTGCATTTATAGGTTGGAATTTTCCACAACCATTTTGGGCTAAAATGATGCAAGAAAAAATACAAGCAATGATTGCTAAAAAATAAAGGATGTAATATGACAGAAGAAAAGAAACCTCTTAGCAGAAGCGAAAGAGAAGCACTAATTAAAGACAAAGCCGGTTGGTTAATTACTGTACTTGCTGCTCTTTTAGCTATTAATACCTATATTGCATCAGGCAATAGTTCTAAAGTATTAAACAATACAATTAAAGCAAACGATACATGGGCATTCTATCAGGCCAAGTCTATTAAACAAACGCTGGCTGAGATGGCAAGGGATGATGCAATTGAAAGAAAACAATTTGAGAAGGCAGATAAGTTAACTGCTAAAATTAATAGATATGAATCTGAGCCTGCAACAGGTGAAGGCAAAAAAGAATTATTTGCTAAAGCAAAAGCACTCGAAGCAGAGCGAGATGAAATTCGAAAGTCTGGGCCTTGGATGACATTTGCCGGTTCAGCATTTCAAATTGCTATTGTGTTATTATCAGCTAGTATCTTAGCTGTCGCCCCTGCATTATATACTGCAAGTATTGTAGTAGGTGCATTTGCTGCACTACTAATGAGCCAAGGATTATGGCTCTGGATTCCTATCGTTCTCTAATTGGTATTTCCGAAGTGCGATAAATTCCGCTTCGGGAATTCTGGTCTTACCGTTTTTACTTCCAAGAACAACAACGACACGTCTGCCGATATCGGTATCAATCATCATAACGATGCAACCACCGGCAGCAGTTGTTGTTCCAGTTTTACTTACAATAAAATTGTGTCTCTTTCCAATAATGGGATTAGTATTATTAAAGAAGAACCATTTCTTTTTAATCTGAATTTTTACTTGTGGGGTTTTACTTGCTTCAACAATTTCGGGATAGTAGCTTGAAGCTAAGGTCAATTCTAATAAATCTTTAGCAGTACTAATATTCATTGGACTCAATCCAGAAGCCTCAACAAATCTAGTATTAGGCATATTAAGAGCAACTGCCTTTTCATTCATATCCCGGATACACTTTGGTTTACCACCTGGATATTTGTCACATAATAAAATAGCAGACTCGTTACTAGATTTAACAAGAGCTAACTGTATATGTTGTTCCCTTGTAAAATTGCCCAGCTTTTCTTTTGGATTTTGTCCTGCATCAATTACAACCATTGCAGTCATAAGTTTTGTGATACTGGCAATTGAACGAGATTCTTCAACACGTTCACTCTGAATTATTTTGCCATTGCTGTCAGCTACAAGCCACGAATGAGCAGTTACTGTCATAGAAAAGGCATTACCCGTTATAAGTAATGCCAATAATATAGACTTCATACGTAATCTTTACTTGGTACACGACCCATTATCTTATAATTATTTCCTGAGCCTAGCAAACAAGCTATCTCAGTATTATATTCGACTAATGACCATGTCTTTGTTGCAGGATTAACTGTTAAAACAATTTTATTTGGAAATGAATCTTGGTCAAATACCATGAGTATTGTCTCACGATATTCCTCAAAAATTGCATCAAACAACTCTTTTGCTTCCATACACAAAACGGGTTTGTTTGTTTCTTTACTACAAGCAATTGTAGATACAGCTAGTAGCAGTGATAATATAATTTTTTTCATAATGGTTGCGGACCCCAGAGTCGAACTAGGAACTAAGGATTATGAGTCCTTTGTGATACCATTTCACTAATCCGCGGTATTAATTATTTATACCAAATTATATGGAATGTATTCAAGACCAGTATCGACTACACCAACTAAATTAATGTGATCTGCATCTCTGAATGATTCTAGATTTGAAGCAGTTTCAAGCAATTGTGCCTGTGTTACTTCGTTACGATCTAGCCAACCTGTAAATACTGTAAGGTCCGCTAATGAAATTGTTTCGCCTGTAAGGTTTTTATATACATGCTTAACAAATGTTTCGTTGCTTGAACCAAGTGCATCTTGTTTATAAAGAGCAGAGTCAAGTATCATTTGTGCAAGTTCTACATCAGATTTGCCTGCATCTTTTAATGCAAGACCAATACCTAACAATGCAGGAGTTACGTCAGCTTGCCCTAAGCCAGCTGCTAACAAAGAATATACTTCACCTGCTTCGCCATTAACATCTAATGCTAATGCTTTATCTGTACATACAAGACGTTCAACATCTTTCATTGTTAAGACAACATCATCAATATTTTTATGTGTGACAACATACGTCTCATGCTGTCCTTTAATAATGTTTAAATCTGCAAGGTTAACATTTAATTCCAATGCTTCATGCTTTGCTGATGTGCCTGTTGCCTCAATCAACAAATCAATATCACTGTCTCCAGACCATCCACTACCGCCACCGTCACCGCCTAACCCTGTTAGGCCCGTTGTTGGCATATCTTTGTATGTAAATTTTGTACTAACTGTCATTTTTTTCCTTTATTTCTTCTTGGTCATAGTATTCGTTTTTCATAAGAGCGTCATCAAATTTTTCTTTATCTGATTTTTTATTCTTACGAAATATAGCATCAAAGTTATTACCAAATGTTTCTAAAGGAACACTATATGGTCTTGGATTACTACCTTTTCCGCTCATTTATTTGCCCTGACCCCTATACGCTTTATGTGATCGTTTCTGAGTTTTATTCATTGACGATGTTTTTGCTTTACCACCTTGCTTGGTGCGTTTTTTAAAGTTTGTTACTTTTTTGTCGCTCATAATTCATTCTCCTTAATTTCAGGATCAACACCTGCATTCATAGTACCACGTCTAAAACTTTGACCTGTTAGGCCTTTGTCTTTACTAGTGGAGTTGCTTCTGCCACATTCTTCACATAACGAATAAAAAAACTTATGTATAACAGGTCCACCTGACCATTTATAATTTGTTTCTTTAACAGAATATTTATTTATTGTGAATTTCTTTTTGCATTTTTCAGAATCACATACCGCTAGCCCTGTTTTTGGATCAATATAAACAACAGGGCCGTTCAATTGTTTTTTCATACGTTATTTTGCATTAACATCTGTTATTGATAATGCTGATAATGCACGAGCATAATCTTTAATCATAGATGCATGGGAATCTTCAATCCAAATCACATTACTTTTGTTAATGTGTAAGGTATGATCTTGTACATACGGTGCATATGGGAACAATGCCAATTGCAAATCCCCGTCGGGTTTGATTGGATCCCGTGCCATAGTTAGATGAAAGGGTTTATTTAATGTATATTCTTCTTTACCAACTGTAATATCAGCAACAATCTCTTCACCCGAAATTAATTTTAAAATTTTAGTAGCCATTTTTTCTCCATGTCAATTACATTATAACATCTTTTTTATTTATAATCAATACTATTGGACAACTAGGGCCGAAGCCCTAGTGTTCTTATGAACCCGTTCCAGGATATTTATTCCTGCGGTTAGCCAGTCGTTGTCGTACTTCATGTACGATTTTTACAAATGCTTTAATGAATTTCATATTAAACCTCTTCTCATTAGTACAGCCATTCTGGTTTCTAGATCTTTATGATCTACAGAATCTTTCAAATACATATCAATTTCTTTTTGATATGAAGGGGTAAATGCTTTTCCAACCCATGACCAAAAGTCTTTCATTGAAGGAACATGTACTCCTTCAAATTCTTTTAGATCATTATTCATTATAGCGACCTAGCTTCTACAGGATCTTCTGTAAGCAATTGTGGTTTAGATTTCTTTGCAGGCTTTGTGCTTGCTTCGGCATCTTTAACTTCAATTTTCTTTGGCTTCTTGTGTTCTGGAATAATTCTTTCCAAACATACTTTAAGCATACCATTAAACATTTCAGCATCTTTAACTTCAATCTGGTCTTCAAGTGCAAATGTACGGGTAAATGCTCTATTAGCAATACCTTTAAACAAGAAGCTTTCTTCTGCGTCTGTATTATGTACGTTGCCCTTAATAATCATCTTACCATTATCAAGTTCAATTTCAATATCCTGTCGCGCAAATCCAGCAACAGCAACTTCAATAACATAAGTGTTATCGCCAGTTTTCTTAATATTATAAGGTGGATAATTTGGAATGCTCTTTGTTAGATCATCATGAATTTTTGCCATCTTATTAAATTGATCGTCAAAGCCTACATATAGTTTGTCAAAGTCTTTGAACAGATCGCGGCCAAATACATCTTTAACAAATGTCATTTTGTATCTCCCTTTTTATTTACTATACCAGAAATCGAATTAGCAAAAGTTTCTGCAGCAATGTTCATTACATCGTTGGTAGACTTAGCAACTTGCTTTGTAAAAACACGTTGTGCTTCTACAAAATCGACTAGGGGTTTTTTAAGGGATTCTTCCTTAACATTTTGTTTGAGGAAGTTGATTTTGGCGTCTTGAATTGAATCGATAGCCATGTTTGCGTAAAACATATAGTTCTCCTATTAAGCGAGTTTATAATTTTGCTACCCCGAAGGCATAGCGTGATCCTGCTTACTGACTACAGGGGCACCATACGTTGTGCCAGCTTTAGACGTTCCCAAGGTAGTGGGACTTAAATTAGTTCGGCTTCTGGTTTATACAGCCCACACCGGTTGCTGCGTTTCCCATCCCGGGGATATAATTATTTATACAGATTACTGCTCTGTAGTTTGTTTTTTCTTACCAATATTATATTTTGTTTGGAGAGACCATTCATTTTTATCTTTAAAAGCAATTACTTTGATCTGCGATAATGGCGCCAAATCTGTAAACTTATCTTGATTAATGACCTGCACTAAACCCCAATCTATTAACAATTTAGCAATTGTATTACGTCTTTGTAAATCGTTTTCAGTTAGATCTGCAGACTTGCCATCTAACGCAAATAGTTCTTTAAAGTGTACAATAAAATATCTACCTTGTTTATGTAGGATATGACAAGATTGATATAATACTTTATCTTTTCTAGAAGCTACACCTATACGTGTAAGTGTTTCCCTGACCTTCAAAAAATCGTCAGGTTGTACAAGGGTTACTTCTAACGGAGTATATCCCGGATAATCAATGTGAAAAATATCTTCAGCCATTACGACCACCTTTTATTAGTTTTGTTCTTAAATAATCTAATTTTGAGTCGTCAAAGAGGGGGAGTACTTGGCGGGCTTTCTCTGTGCTATATCCATAGTATTCTTTAATTACTTCGATCGATTCAAGTTTGTCCGCTTTGATCCATTTGTTGAATCTTTTACGGGGCCTAATAGTATTTATAAGAAACGAAAACTGCATCTTTTTCTCAAGATGTGGGCGGGAATTCATCTCATTTGCGGGGATTACTGTGTCGTGTCCGTAAGATAGTCCTTTATTAATAATAAACGGGTTGTATTGTTTCTCAGACCAATCATCTACAATAAGGTTATCTTTACTGTAATGAATAGCATTAATGAAGTCAAAGGGTGAAATTGCAGGAGCCTTATATGGAACTTCTGCAGGTTTTTCAACAGGGGTTCCAAATAAACTCATGTTAACATCCTTATCAATCCGACTGAATCTATTGTTACCAATAGCAAGTAGTTAGCCAGCATGCCAAAAGATTTGCGAGTAAAAGCAGCCCAAGCATACATACCACAGCCGACAATCCATATAGGGTACAGAGAAAGTAAGGGCGGATTGGGGACAGTGAGAGCCATGGTAATTGAACACCCAATACTAATAGCCCAAGCAAACAACTCCACGCAAAAACGAAACTTATTACTAGTGTAATCATGTTTAATCCAATCAAATGTAGGTTTTAATAATTCAATCATTTAAACTCTACCGAGGCCATAATCTCTGTTAAACAAGCTACAAGATTAATTTCTTGGTCTGCACAAAATGCTGATTTATATTGATAGTCTGCAAGTAACAAAACAAGCTGTGGTACTTGAACCACACTATCACTCATAGTGTCATAGAACTTACGAAATAAAGTCTGTGGGTCATTGTCAATGTTATTAACAACCCAAGTACGCATCTTCTTCCAGTCTTTATCTTTAAGTGCAGCAGTGAGTTCTTGCATATTGATCTCACCCATATTGACAAGAATGCCCTCATCAATTTTGCCCGAAGAACTATAACGCTGCAATTCATTTAGAATACGACGATAATCGGGGAAGTGTTTTTCAATTACTTTAGCAATAACTTTATCATCTGCTTCTACAGACTCATGCTTGAGAATCTCAAGAACACGCTTGAAGAATGCAGCTGCAATCTTTGGCTTCTCGGCCTTTGGCAACTTAAATTCAACTACCGCAGTTCTAGAATGAAGCGGAGGAATAATACGATTCTTAAAGTTACAAGTAAAAATGAATCTACAATTCGATGAGAACTCTTCCATAAATGCTCTAAGAGCAGGTTGAGTAGAATTGGGATTCAAATAATCAGCTTCGTCTAGAATAACAACCTTCGGCTTACCACTGAATGATACAGTAGAAGCAAACTGTTTAATCTTTGTACGAAGAACATCAATACCGGATTCTTCTGAGCCGTTAATGATGATATAGTCTGTTTGTAATTCTTCACATAATGCTCGGGCAATTGTGGTCTTGCCCATGCCTGCGCCACCGCACAATAGCATATTTTGAATCTCTCCTTTAGAGAGCATTTCCTGAAAGATCTTCTTTTGATCTGCAGGAAGAATACAATCGGCTAATGTGCGTGGGCGATACTTCTCAACCCACAAAAACTCTTGTTCACGAATATCCATAATAATAACTCCATAATATTAAATTTTACGCCAAATGTCATTCTCTTTGACGTATAGCTTTCCGTCAGGTCCAACCAGTATCACGGTCCCTTAAATAATGAATTGGGATTATCCAATAAATTTTGAGGCATTCCTAAATGACTAATAAGATCATTTCTAACAAAGATACAATTGCCAGTGTGACATACTAAAGTATATCCCTTATTAGTTCCAACATTTAACATTTCGCTAAATGATGTTCCTCCAGAGATAGCACCTTCAACGTGTCGATGATGTACCCCTACTGGGGTATCGCTATTAATTTCAATAACTACAATCTTAGGATTATACCCCACAAAAGATTCCCATACATCAGAATCATATGTGTCTATATCTATAGAAAGCACATCAAAATCTTCTGGGACATCTGTAGTTTTAAGTAAATTAAATAAAGAATTTTCTTCTTCAGCAGTTCTTGCAACAAATGCAATAATTGGAATGATAGTAGGAAATTCTTTAGCAGTGTTGTGCAATGCTTCAGTCTGCGCAGGATCGCCCTCAATCATAACAGAATGCCAGCCCTGTTTTACTAGATTAAGAGTATTGCTATATATCTTGCCATCCAATGTTCCAAATTCTACCGCCCATTTAGTTAATGTAGAAGTTGGCAATCGAGTCAGAATATTAGCTATAATACCATCCTCACCATTTTGAGAATGGACATCGTGTATGAATTGTTTAAACATATTAAACTACCGAATCGGGTTCCATTGCGATAAAATATTCCAATGCCTTTGTAGCATGCTGGAAGTGGAACAATTTCTTTTTAGATACTGTTACTGTGTAGGCGTCAGGGACAATTTTAAAATTGTCTACAGACATATGGCATTCAAATGACTCGTCACTTGCACCAATTGTTTTCTTATAAGTATTTGCTGTATCGTTTTTCTTATCACCGATAGTCAATACAACTGTACCGTCTTTTGCTGTTACTGAAATTGTAGGGGCTGCTGTAATATTAGCTGCCTTCATAATCATGTTAACATCTTCTGCTGACAATTGGAATTGAAAGTGATTATCAATCTCAATAGACTTATCAGGAGCCGCAACAATTACGTTTGCGTTAGAATAGAAGTACTCAAACTTACCATTGTTTTTAGAGATAGTCAATGACTTCTCGCCAAACTCAACATCTTGATTCTCCATCAATGTCAACAATGCTAACAATGAATTTAAATCATACACCGCAACCTCAACGGGAAAGTCTTCTGCTACTGTTGCTTTAGCAAAGATGTTCTTTGCTGTGCTGATTGTAGACAAAGTCTTGCCTTTACGAATGAGAATATTGCTGTTTACCGCAGCAAAGTTCTTCAAAATTTGGATTGTTTCATTACTAATTTGCATAATATTTTTCCTTTAAACTGGATGATGTGGCACAAAATTTTCAATTGGTTCACGATGTGCCGTTGGTTCTTCAACTTCAATGTCATGTACATATAAAAGCATCAATGCATAGTGTAACACCTTTAGTAGGTCTTGTCTATTCCTTCCTGCTTTTTTTCCGTACCTTTGAACATATTTCATGACATTGCCTGCGGTGAAACCAACACCGTGTCCATTGTCAATAATAAATTCACTTGCTTGAAATCTGTTCATTGAGTAGTGTTGACCATATGTAGAATCAATATATTCTTGAAACTCTTTAATCAATTCACCTTCATTATATTTGTAGTCTATTTCCGCCACGGATAATCTCCATTATATCGTTGTTTCATTATTTCATTGCCCTGTTTAAAAAACTGGGCTTGAACCGAATCTGCTCTATTGCCTGCTCTGTAATTAACAGAATACATTCCAGTTACATTACACTCTATTTTATTATCTTTTAGTGCGTTTGTCAATGCTCGATCGACTTCAGGTTGATCGTCTGGATGTCTTGCACGTCTATACCAAATAGGTGATAGTTCTAATGCTAACGGCTTTGGCAAAAAGAAACAATTTACATCTACAAAGTAATCATTAATAACAGATTTCCAATTACCAAGAGATTCGCAATCATCGTTGCAAATAAACTTACCGTTTGAATCAACAATCTTTCTAAGAGCACACGCAAATCCGCCATCTTTAATAGTGTACATTAAGCTTTTAACATGGTCAGGATCAACCCAATTGTCTTCATCTAAGAAACAAATATAATCTCCCTTAGCCAAATAAGTAGCTGCGCCATAAATTCTATGACCATTATATTGTTCTGTGCCTGTTGGATATGGAAGAATTAGTAAATCAATATTAGGTTGATTAAGCATGTCCAGTTGTTCTGCGACTTTCATGACATGTTCTTCGCCATCTACAACAACTAAATGTTGCACATCTTTATATGTTTGTGATTGAACGGATAGTATATTTTTTGTTAAATATGCAGATCCAGTTGTTGCTGTAATAATAGTTACTTTACTCATAATTAGGAATCCTAAAACAATTGTTATGTCCGACAGCTAAGAAATTATCAAGCTCGGGTTTAATAAAATTTTGAACGACTTTTGAAGGGCCTTCGTGTCCCTTAAATGTGTTGGGGTAATTAAAATCTTCATATAAACTAGAATCATCTAAAACAAGAATGCCTTGTTGATTCAATGCATCAACACAATTATAATAATCAATTAATACAATATCATAATCATGACAACCATCAATATAGATTAAATCCCATGTTGAAGATTTAATTTCGTATCTCGCAGGCCCGTGGTTTGAAAATGATCTAACTAATTTAGGATGTTTTAGATTAAACCTATCAAAGTTTTCTAAAATATCTTTTTCATAATCAAGCTCAATGTAATTAGATTTAGAATCGCCTGCTGCCGTCAAAGGTGAAATACCTACAACATTACTACCGATATTAAAATGATCGCTTAAAAGCTGAAATAAAGAAAGTGTCTGTCCTCTATAAATTCCAATTTCTAAAACATTTTGTGGTCTATAATTTTTAAAGATATAATACCACATTGCGTGAAATGCGTCTTCACCAAATCCTCTATTGTCTTCTACAAAATACTTGCGATGTTTTTTAATTACATCTGGTAATATATTATATGAATTTTTAAATATATCATATAATTGATTGCGATCTTTTATACTTTCAATTTCTTTGACCGTATAATCATTAAAGGTTTTACTCATTTGTTCTCCCAAAATAATCATTATGTTTTTTAACTAAGTATTGTCTGTTGCGTTCATAGTTATCACCTGTTTTTATATTGTAATCAGTATCAGGTTTTTCTCGCATTGTTCCCCAATTAGGATCACTTTGATACTTTAACGCATACACGCAATTTCTATAACCTAATTTGTTTAATCTAATAGACATATCATGACAATCGTAACCACATGGGGCTAAATTATCATCATAGAATCCAGCTTCAACATATCGTTTCCATTCCATACAGGTTGGGCTTCTTACTGCAATCTCTGTTTCCATTATCTCCGTGTGACCAACCTTTGTAAAATGATTCAATCCCAGGTGTGCCCAATGTCCAAATTCAGATTCTATTAATGAAGATTCATTTAATGTATTGCCTGCTTTAGATAACTTACTACCTAATCTCATACTAACATATCCGAGATCAGTATATTCTTCAAATAATTCTTTGAATCTTATATCAATATCGTTTTCCTGTAAGATAACATCATCTTGTACTGTAAAAATTAAATCTTCAGGAGAAGGATTGCAATTATCTTTAATATAATCAAGACCAATATTTAATGATCGAATTTCGTGTACGTTATCAGCAAACAAAAATATACTATTAGGATCCTTAAATTCTTTAAGTATCTTTTCGCTTTTATCAGTACACCCATCAATAATGAATATTTTTGTGTGAGGATATTCCTCACTTACAGATAACGCTATACCTTTGTATACTTCAGCAATTAAATGTTCTTTGTTAAAAACAGGTACAATAAAAAAGCTTTTCATTTTAAAAGACCTTTATTAAATTTAAATACTTTAGATGTATTGCCAGGATTAAACCCCGCGCATTCTGCTAGTGTTGGTGGATATAGCGGCATGTCGTTTTCGTCATACCCGTTGCCACAGAAATCATATGGATTAACTAATTGTTGTCTTGTTTCTTTAAACCATCCATCGTTCATACAATGAACTATAGCATCACCTTTAACCAATGGCCAAATAACATCCCTTAAGAATATTTGATCACCCACATAATAGTTAAGTTCTTTTGTGTAGGAATTTAATTGAGTTTGTGTTTGCTCATTAAATTTACCCTTATATCCAAATGCACAACCTATAATAGGGAATTCAAAATGTGCTTGATGGTCTTTAAATGTGTGAAACTTTTTGTCGGATTCCATCCATTCATTAACTGCTCTTTGTTCTCTGACAGTAATTCTGCTATCTGAATCACGAACAATTACTATATTGTTTTCATCTTCAAACATTGCACGGAATCGCCAATACATTCCATATGAACCATCGGTCACTTCTACAATGTTAGCATCAGTTAAATTTGCGAATTTAGTTTTGTCATCTGTATAAATTCTAAATTCCCATCCAGGATAATATTGTTTTGCCAATTCATATTGACGATTTGCGCCAACAATATATCTAGGATCATTGCCCCAGACACTTAATGATATAATTTTGTTTACCATATAAAATTTTCTTTATAGTATTTTACAATATCTACTAAAGCTTCATTAAAATTTGCTTCAGGGTTCCAACCCAATGCTTTTAATTTAGAATCATCTATAGCATATCTAACATCCTGCCCCGCACGCTTTTCAGAAAAATCCATAAATTCTGTATAGTGGATAACATTCCAATTAAAGAATAAATCAACTAAATGTTTAGCAACAATAATATTTTGTTCCTCATAATTACCTGAAATATTGTAGGTTTCGTTAACTGTTCCAGATTCAATAATTTTTAATACTGCATTTGCTGTGTCAGATACATGCAACCAAGTTCTTCTAGGAGATCCGTTGTCATGCATGATAATAGGTCTACCTAGCGATAAATTTTTAATTGCTTTGGGAATAAACTTCTCAACATATTGACCAATTCCATAATTATTAGTTGGTCTAATAATTACATAGGGAACGTCATATGTTCTTGCCCAGGCAGTCACCAACATATCAGCTGCTGCTTTTGTTGCTGAATAAGGATTGCTTGGTTTTAGTAAATCTGTTTCAGAATGAAATCCATCTACAATATCGCCATATACTTCATCTGTACTGAAGTGTAATAATATTGGTCTACGAGCTTTTGGTATAGCTTTAATTAGTTCTAGTATTTTATGAACACCGTTGATGTTACTTCTTAAAAATACATCCGAACTAACAATGCTGTTATCGACGTGTGTTTCAGCTGCGGTATTAATAAAATAATCGCAGTCGTGAAGACGGTCTAGATCATTAATATCCAATTCTAAAAATTTGAATCTGGGATATTTTAATAATTCAGGTAAGAGATTTAAATTGCTTGCATATGTTTTACTATCTATTCCCAAAACATGATAACCCGCATCTAAACATTTTTTGGTTACATGATAACCTATAAATCCAATACATCCTGTAACATAAACAACTTTAGTCATTATAAACTTTCAACCCATGTCCAATGCCATACAACTTTAATCCTCCATGCTCTTGCAATGTATAAAGATCAGTTGAATGGCCTGTATATTTTTCGTCACTTGTAGACTCTACTACAAATCTTTTCTCTATATTATTTATATCACAGTACATGCCTAGAAAATCACTTAGGGTAATTTTATTGTGGTAAACACAATCAACTATATCACCTACCAGCCAATCTTTAGTACCAAATTTATCAATAGAATATTCTATGACATTATATAAATCTTGAACTGAAAAATAATCGAATAGTCTATCATTCTTTATTTTAAATTCACCTTCAGACGCATTATATTGTTTTAACAATCTGTGGCTCGGTTCGCCTTTGCCAAAACATCCAAACAGTCTTAATGTTAAAAATTTAGGGCCAAAACATAAACTATTAATTAGTCTTTTAGAAAAAGCATACGCATTATTTTCGTCACCCTGCAATTCAATACCCGATCCCAAATTTATAAAAAAATTAAACTTGTCTTGATTTGTGTAAAAATTATAGAAGAATGCCATATTTTTGCCGACATTTTGAGCATTGTTTTCATGCAGTTCTGTCTTGCCACCAAATGTTAAACAATTTATAATAACATCTGGTCTAATAATGTCTAACATTTTTGTAACCGTGTCGTTATCTAAAATGTCTATTTCATTCTTATGGATAGGTATTACTTCATGTGTTCTGTTTAAAAGAGGTGCTATATATGATCCAATGAATCCGCTTGCACCAATAATCATTACTTTATTCATAAATTAATAACCATTTCTGTATTCAGTTCTTCGTCACTTAAAAAAGGAGCCATATCATGTAGACCACATTGTTTGCCATCTTTTAATGCTTGTGCTGGAAGTATATCCTGTTCCTTTACGCTAATACATTCAATTATTATTGGACCGTCGATCGCTAATAAATCAGATAGTTTAGATAAATCTTCAAACGTTTCTAAACAAATATAATCTAAACCAAATGCATCAGCAACATCTTTAAATTTAGGAAACCACAACCCCGATTCATCGCTTGTACCATATACTCTACCCTCATAGTATTTAGTTTGAGTATTTTTAATACTAACATATCCGCCATTATTTAATACTATAAACTTAGTATTAGTTTTATTTTGTTTAACTGTAGCTAGTTCCTGTATATTACTCATAAAACTACCATCGCCTATAACAGCAATAACCGTACTGTCTGTATTGTATGATACGCCTATTGCCCCAGGTAAACTCCATCCCATATCCGCCTGGGCGTGACTCCAAATTAATTTTTGATTTTCTTTTAATTTATATGCCACGGGACCTGCATAATAAATTTGACCAGCATCGCCTACAAAAATATCACCAGGTCTGCTATGAGCGTTTAACGCATCTATTACTGCATAAATGGTTAGACCTTTACTATCATCGAGATATTCTTGTTGCATAGTAGGCCACTTGTTTTTCCAAGACTGACATTTAGCTATCCATTCTTGTCTATTCATAGCATGGCTCCAAAAAATTCTTTAAGATCTACATTAATAGGTTTATCAATTTTTACAATATCTTTTTTAAGTTCATCTGAGTCAATGTCAACAACAATTTTATAACTCCCAGGGCTAAACTGCTTTGGATCATAACCAATTGCGCTTCCGGGCAAACTACTACCTAAAACTAATAATAAATCTGCGTTGGTTATTGCAAAATTACCAGAACGAGAACCTTTAATTCCTATAGCGCCAATACTTAAAGGATGATCTGTAATAGTATAATCCACGCCGCCGAATGTACTGACAAACGGAATCTGATATTTCTCAACAAACTGCACAAACTCATCTACGCATTTTGCCTGGCGAATACCATATCCTGCAAGGACTATTGGTCTTTTTGCTTCATTAAGTTTTACTTGTATATCAGCATAATCAAAAGACATATTAGATTTAGAAGGAGGAATAAACTCCTCATATTCAGTAGGCATTTGTGCTGTTTGTATATTTCCGGGTATATCTATCCACACAGGGCCAGGACGACCGTCTTGTGCAATATATAATGCCTGTTGTAAAATCTTAGGAATATCCTCAACTTTAGTAACAAACTCTGCATACTTAGTTATTGATTTGTATATGTCAACTATGTGATGTTCTTGTATTCCGTATTTGCGAATATTAATACCTTTGGTACGATTAATATGTCCAGAGCAAGTATCAATTCTAACATTACCACTAATAAACACTAAAGGAATACCATCGTGCCAAGCATTCAATACACTAGTAGCACAGTTTGTTCCTGCACACCCCGTGGTGGGATTAACCACAGCAACTTCTCTAGTTAATTTTGCTTCGCCTATTGCAGCGTGAGCTGCACCTTGTTCATGATGGAAACAACGGTAATTAATTTTACCTTGTTTAATAAACCCATCATTAAGCCCCGAAGCCCCTCCACCCATGATGCCATAAACATTCTTGACGCCATAGTTCCACAGGTATTCGGCTATCCAATCGCATACTCTCATATTTTTCCTAGGTAAATAAACTCATAAAACTGTCTACAGTTTCTCCGATGTAGGCAATTTGCTCAGGGGTAATAACAGGACTTGTACCGTGGAAATAAGTATTAGTCATTGTCATTGTAGCAACAGGAAAATTATCTCTTGCATCCGCAGGATTCATTAAATGAGAATATGCAGGCTGTAGCATAATATTCCCAGCAAAATAAGGTCTCGTCTGAATTAATTTTTCTTCTAAATAGTCTACAATGTCGCTACGCTTGAAAGGAGATCCTGCACGAATTGTTAGTGGAAATGCGAACCAACTTGGGTCTGAGTATTCTTGTGCTCTTGGTAGATGAAAATACTCCTCGTATTTGCTGTAGATATCAAACAACAAACCATAATTGCGACGACGTAGTGCATGAATAGTCTCCAATTTTTCTAGTTGAACCAACCCCATTGCACCTTGCAATTCAATAGGCTTAAGGTTATATCCAATCTCATCATACACATATTTGTGGTCAAATATTTCACCTGGCATTTCCGGAATCCATTCTTGAAATCTCTTGCCGCAGGAACCACATTTTAATTTATTAGCTTCGGGTCCTACGCAATAACAACCGCGTCCCCATTCTCTAAATGAACGAAGGATAACTTCTGTCTCATATGATTTACATGCTACAAACCCGCCTTCGCCCATTGTCATATGATGCGCAGGATAGAATGAGCAAGATGCCATTTCACCAAATGATCCTAGTGGTTGACCACCATATGTGGAACCTAACGCATCGCAACAATCTTCTAATAAAATCAAATCATACCGATTAACTAATTCCATTACCCAACGCATATTAGGGGGATTGCCTAACACGTGAGCAAATGTAATAACTTTAATATCATGTTTCTTAATTAATTCTTCTGCTCTAGTTAAATCTAAATTAAGTGTGTCTAATTCGATATCTAAAAATACAGGCTCAAACCCTACTTGCAATGTAGGATTTAATGTTGTGGGAAAGCCTGCAATAGGCATCAATACCTTTGTACCTTTAGGCAAGTTACGACCACGCTTAGATGTAAGCGTAGACATCATTAATAGATTAGAACTTGATCCTGAATTAGTAAGTATACCATAGTTCTTTTGGAATTGCTTAGGGAATTGTTTCTCAAACTTTAATGATTGATCTCCCATTACAAGCCAGCCATCTAATAATGTAGATACCGAAGCCATAATTTCGTGTTCGTCAAAATAAGGGCCAGCATAATTAACAAAGTCTTTTCCTGCCACCCAAGTCTTTTTGCTGTTTTTCTCTTGAATAAATTCAGCAACACTTTTAATAATATCTTGTTTATTCATTTTTTCCAGTATGCGTAGTTAGTTTCTAAAAATTTATATTTGTTTCTGTTTACGGGTTCATCTACTTCCAATGGATATCTCCAATGTTGATTGTATAATTTTGCCCATGATCTGTAACCATTCTGTGCTTCAGGCGACCAACGATATCCCAATATACCAAAGAACAACTGATGAACGCCCCCAGTTTGTATTCCTACTTTGCCTTGTTGTTTAGCATGTTCTGCATACATAGGAGAAGAAGTTGTTGATCCTGCAATTAATACATCGTAGTCATATGTATCAATCTTTGCTTTTATATATTCAACAGTATCTTCCCAAGTATTGCATCCAGGATATTGATTAGGATCCATAACAGGGTGATACGGGGATTTAATAACATCTACTAATTCAAATGGTGCGATTCGGTGCTTATTCCAACCCCAAATATTGTCTATATTTTTCCATTGATGTTTAATTGTTTCTGCATGGGTAGAAACAACTAATACCTTTTTATCTTTTAAATATGTGGGCCAAGGTGTATCTAATTGATGCGCTCCATCCACATTTAACAATGCACATGGATCAAGAACTAATATACTATCATGCCCATAGAACTTAGGCTTCTTACCAAATAAATTAGTAAATTCTGTATTACGTTCTATTTCACCTGATAGGTCAACAAACCCAAGAATATCACAATGTGTCATTGATTCTAATGTCTTAGGTATAACAACATCATATGCATAATCCATCACATTGGGATACACACCACCTTCAACTAAAGTATTTTCATTATAAAATTCTCTAACAGGAGTAGTATTTTTCTGCAAAGAATCTAATACGTATCCCATTGTATTGTCAATACGCAATAACGAAAACGGTTCATTTGCTTTAAGCAAATCACCGATTAGTTCATTTAATTGAGAGAAGTTATGTGTCATGCGTAATATTTTGCCAATTGTTCTTTATCTTGTTTTATGCTTCTAAATGCTTGCTGAATATCAGTAGGCAAAGCTGCGTATAAGGAATACATCTCAATTTCAGCTTGATCTTTATTATAATTGGTTCCGGGCGGATGGTCAATAGTATATCGGTAATCTCGGATAACTGGTCTTTTATTAAGATAGCCTAAAGCAGTATAAACAATGTCAAAACTCCAACCCATCTTATATGGTGCAAAATCCACACCTCTGTTATTAGCTTCATTGATTATGTCTTTATGAATAAACCAGCAAGTACAGTCTGGATTAGCAACCATTTTATAATGGGGTTCATCTAAATCAAAAGATGTAAGATCAGTTCTGTCAGAACTATACCAGGTATAATCTACATTAGGAGCATAGATACCCCAATTATAAGTATCAAAACATTCTTCAGCGCCAGCATAAATTTCAGCCCAATTACTATATGAAGCATCTGCTTGAATATGGAACATTGCGTCGCCGTCAAACAATTCAAGCGCTTTCAAAAATTGTGCAGTAAAATAACTTTCCTCGCCAAT
>Ga0315900_10001728_pt1 | contig 34574 bp, 31 predicted proteins | sample LakEriMetagenome_FD_203521 | JGI IMG/M metagenome (GOLD analysis project Ga0315900, IMG submission 203521) | Freshwater fungal communities from buoy surface, Lake Erie, Ohio, United States - Buoy 12 MA114 | ecosystem: Environmental > Aquatic > Freshwater > Lake > Lake biofilm | place: USA: Lake...
AAATCAGGAGAGGCGGTGCTAACAACGGCGCCAATACTTAGCGCCCCAAGTGCATAGATAACTACTTCTGCCAGGTTTGGCACCCAGGCAGCAACTGTGTCTCCAGGCTGAACACCTAGGGCTAGTAATCCTTGAGCTGTCTTAGCAGCAGATCTCTTAACTTCTTGGCGCGTGTATTGGCGCCTAATTCCAGCTTCTGTTATAGCTGTGATGATGACTTGATCATCATCACCTTGCAGTAATGTATTTACTACATTTAATTTAGCCTCTGGGAAAAACTCGGTACCAAAAAAACCTGATCCTTGAACCGCAACTGATCCCATCTGACCTTGAATATTTGAATCAGAGAAAACATATTTCCAAAATTCATCCATGTGCTTAATCGACCAGTCATGTAGTTGGTCATAGTTCTCAACTCCTACAAACTCTTGCAATTTGGTTATGTTGAGATCTTTGGTATTTGTGGGTGACCAAAGAGGTTGAGTCATATCGACAATTATGCCTTAGTGGCAAATTTCATTCTTAAGCGATAAAACGCTCCCGCTAAACCGCCTGGAGAGAACATCACTACCAGAATGAAGATCACACCCAATATGAAAGCAGGCTCTGACATTGGACCTGATAGCCAATTTGGCAGCCCAGAAAGTGCGCCTTCAGTGTCAAGCGAACTTAACCGTTGGTTCAAGATCACATAAACCAAACCACCAATCACAGCACCCCAGCGGGTGGCAATGCCACCTAAGACCACCATCAGCAACAAGCTGATGGTGGTAGTTGATGCTGCCATTCCTGGATTGGCATTGTTGTTAATAATCAGTGATGCCACACCAACAAGAGCAGCCATGGCGGCAGCAATAACAAATGCTAGAAGTTTGAATGAGAATGGCTTTAGACCAAGAACTGAAACTCGTTGCTCATTTTCTCTGAGTGCTTGCCAAACTCTGCCAGCACTTGATTGAGTTAACCACCAAACTAATGTGTAGACGATTACTAGAACAACTAGAGACAATAGGTAGAGATTTCTAGTGTTTGCAACCCCTAAGAAGAAATCAGGCACAGACTCATAATTCAAAACTAGAGTCATATCACCGCCACTTAAGCCCCATAGGTTTCTAACTGCAATTACATGGCCGGCTTCACCAAAAGCTAGGGTCACCATTGCAAATGCAATGCCACCAACCCTTAGGGCGGCAATGCCGGTGAATACTGCAATTCCAACTGAGAAGAAGATGCCAAACAAAGCCGCCATCGGCAAGCTCCAGCCCCAACTACTCATCGCATAGGCGGCGCCGTAAGCACCTGCTGCGTAATAAAGAGAATGACCAAAAGACAAAAGACCGGTGAACCCAAGCAATAGGTCATAACTTAAAGCTAAGGCCCCAAACAAGAATGCCAAAGCAAGTGTTTGTTGTAGTCCTGGGTCATCAAGAACTGGGGTGAATGAAACAACACCAGCTAGCACGAATAAAACTGGGATTAGAAACTTATATTTGGTTGGCAACAACATTATTTAGCCACCCGACCTAATAAGCCTTGAGGCCTAGTTAGCAGCACAACTGCAAGGAGCAGAACCACTACGAAGTCACCAAGACCAGACGCATAGTAATTAACCATCACTTGCAAGACACCCACAATTCCAGCAGCGATTGCAGTTCCTGGCACTGAACCAAGGCCACCAATTACCACCACAATGAATGCATAGATTAAGAAGCCATCGCCAAGGGTTGGGCCAACACCGGATGAGTAGGTGGTAACAAGTGCGCCACCAAGGCCAGCGGCAAAACCACCTAAGAAAAACACAAAGGTGAAGGCTTTACGGACATCAATTCCAAGTGCGGTAACCATGTTTCGGTTCTCAACACCTGCTCGAATGATTAAACCAATTCTGGTGTATTTCAACATTAAGGCGTTGCCAATTAGCACCAATGCTGCAACTGCGATGTAGAGGAATCGGTCATAGCCTACGAATGCAGATCCAACACTCACTACTTTGTATAGCTCAGCTGGTGGCATTACTAGTAATGCATCTGGGCCAAACCAGCCCAAGAAAGCAGAAGTTGCAACTAACCCTAAACCAACAGTTACTAAAGCTTGATCGATATGGCGGTCATACAAGAACCGAATTAAAATCTGCTCAGTTGCAACTGCAAATAAACCACCAACTATCGCTGCGATGATCAAACTCATCACATAAGAACTGAGTTTTCCATCAGTTCTAATTGAAGTGGTGAAGTACCAAGCAACATATGCACCTGCAGTTAAAAAGGCACCGTGGGCAAAGTTCAAAACACCCATGAGCCCATAAATCAAAGATAAGCCTGAAGCACACAAGAAATACAAAGCACCAAGACCAAAGCCAGTAAAGAACAGGGTTAAGGCAATATCCATTAGTGGCCCCCCGCGCTTACGCCCAGCATGTCTTTCGCAAATTCTGGGTTTTCTAGATCCTTTGGTACACCTACATGCACAACTCTGCCTTGATCCATAACCACAATCCGGCTAGCAACTCGTTTAACTAAAGGCAGGTTCTGCTCAACTAGCAGCATCGTGCTGTTAGCGGCCGCGACTTCTAGTGCGGCCGCTACCTCGGTTACTAATTTTGGTGCAAGCCCTTTGGTTGGCTCATCTACTAGCAGCATCTTGTTTTTGTTAAGTAGTGCTCGAGCAATAGCAACCATTTGTTGTTGACCACCAGACAAGGTCCCAGCTCTTTGGTTTTTACGAGCTAACAACTCTGGGAATAGTTTGTGGACGACGTCATAGTCTGGGTTGTCATCTCTCTCAGCCAACTTTAAATTCTCGGTAACAGTTAATGTTGCAAAAATCTCTCGGTCTTCTGGCACAAAACCCACACTCTGACGAATTATTTCGTGAGTTTTTAGTTGAGAAGTTTCAACACCAAATAACTCAACTGAGCCGGTTCGAGGTAGTAATCCAACAATACTTCTAAGAGTTGTTGATTTACCAACTCCGTTTCGGCCAAGAAGGGCAGTCACCCCACCAGTTGGCACATCGAAATTAACTCCTTGCAAGATATGTGAGCCTTTTATGCTCACATTTAAGTCTTTGAGTATTAGGGCTGAACTCATAGCTCCTCCCCAAGATAAGCACTTTGCACTGTTGGGTCATTAACCACAGTTTTTGGATCAGCACAGATAAGTAATTCTCCTTGGTGCATAACTGCAACTCGGTCTGCAAGGCCAAGAACTACATGCATATGGTGTTCCACCATAAGAACTGTTTTGCCAAAGTCTCTAGAGATAGATCTAATAATCTCAGTTAGCACTGGAACGTTCTCAACACTCATGCCAGCCATTGGCTCATCCAAAAGCACAACTTCAGAATCGCTGGCGAGCACAATTGCAATTTCTAATCTGCGCTTGTCTCCATGTGAAAGGGATCCTGCCAACGCAAACTGTCGATCAGTTAATCCAACAACCGCCAGCGATTCTTGTGCCTTAGCAATTGCTGGCTTAAAAGAGTAGGCCTTGCGCAGCATGCTCATTGAGCCGCCAAGGTTGGCTTCAGCAGCCAGACGTGCGTTTTCTAAAACAGTTAAAGATGCAAAAACGCTTGAAGTTTGAAATGTGCGACCAATGCCAAGCTTCGCCCGCTCTGCAGGTGTTGCATTAGTTACTTCAAAATTATTGATAAACACTTTGCCACGAGTTGGGGCCCTAAGGCCTGAGATTAAATTGAAAAGAGAAGTTTTACCGGCACCATTCGGCCCAATTACGCCAAGGGTTTCACCTTTGGCGACACTCAAAGTTATGCCATCAACAATCTTGGCTCCACCAATTGTGAGGCTCAGATCATCAACGCTAATTGCAGCGTTACTCACTGAGCCTCACAATCTTTAATAATGGTTAAAACGGTTTGGTTACTTAGTCAGTCGGAGGTGCCGCGTTTGCGTACAACTTAACTAACTTAGGTACCCAAGCAGAGCCTTCACGAACAAGCTTTGCTTCATACATTGGCTGAACCAAAGCATGATCAGATGCACGTACTTGTGTTACACCCTTCATGGCTTGGAACTTCCAGCCTTCAAGAGCTCTCACCATCTGGTCAACGTTTTGGTTCCTTGATCCACCCAAAGCTCTAACCACCATCTGAGCAGCGTTAACGCCGTCTGGGGTGAATAGATCTTCGCCGTAGTAAGGAGCCACTGCTCCTGCAACGTTCTTGTAATCAGCAGCTAGTGCTTGTGCGATTGGACTCTTTGATACACCTGGGAAATAGGAGTTTGAGTAAACAACTTGATCGCCAAGGATTGCACCAAGAACTGGGTAGGCAGCAGTGTTAGCAAGACCAGTAACGATCTTGACTCCACCAAGCACACCTTGCTGACGAAGTGCGGTCCACATTGCAAGTGTTGTTGCAGTGTTTGACCAAGCAACGAACATTACGTCTGGGTTAGCCTGACGAGCCTTTAGTGCATCAGCTGTGTAGTCAGTCTGTGTTCCCTTAACTTTTTGACCCACGATGGTTGCATCTGGGAAAAGCTTTGGAGCGGCAGCAATGTAAGCATCACCGAATGCATTGTCTTCAACAAACAACACAATTCTCTTGCCTTTGGTTGTTGCACCTAGGGCACCCTTAATTGGGATTAGGTCCTGCTCAGTTTGTACACCAGAACGGAAGGTGTACTTGTTTGAGAATGGGCTTCCCTTTTGGGTGATTAGGAACTGCTTGGCAGGTCCTGAGATATAAAGAACTTTGTTTTGAGCAGCTAGTGGGGCCAAAGCAACGGCAACACCGCTGCTTACTGTTCCAACTACAACCTTGCTCTTCTTACCAACAGCAGTCTTGAAATGTGCTGTGGCAGTATCTGGTAGGCCGCCATCGTCATACTTGGTTACAACGATCTTCTGACCGTTAACAACCATGGTTCCTTTAGTGAAGTACTTAAGTCCCCACTCGAAACCGGCAACGTATGCATCACCGAATGGCTTTAGGCCACCAGAAGTGGAAGAAATAACTGATACTTCAACATTCTTGGTTGCAGCTGTTGCTGCGGTTGTTCCGCTGAAAGCCAATGCTGCAGCAATTGCTAGCACTAGCGAACGGCGAAGTGTCTTTCGCATGGACATGCGAACTCCTTCTCTGACAGAGAGGGTTGCCTATTTCAGCAACCCTGGTAGGGGTCTAGGGTGCCAATACCCTTAGAAATAAGCAACACTGGGGGGTATGTTTTGGTAAATGTGTTGCTTGAGGCACAACTCCTCATTCTTTACTGGCCAGTAGCATTTGATCTGGGCTTTAGTACTCTTAACTCGACTAAATAAGAGGTAATTATGCGTGGCATAGAAATTGATCTAGGTGGCAAGAAGGCAGTAGTCACAGGTGCTGCATCTGGCATAGGTCGAGCGTGCGCTCAAAAACTTGCAGCTGCTGGTGCCAAAGTCACAGTAATTGACTTTAATGCAGAAGCCGCCAATCAAGTTGCAGAAGAAATTGGTGGTGACGCATTAGTGCTAGATCTATCAGATCTAGCAGCAGTTAGACAGGTTAAATTAGATGTTGATATATTGATTAATAACGCTGGTTTGCAAACTGTTGCCAAAGTTGAAGAGTTTGATCCAGATCGTTTTGAATACATGCATCGAGTGATGCTGCAATCTCCTTTTTTATTAACAAGAGCAGTTCTTGCAAACATGTACGCTCGAAAATGGGGACGGTTAATACACATCTCATCAGCACATGGGCACCGTGCTTCGCCTTATAAAAGTGCTTATATATCAGCAAAGCACGGCTTAGAAGGTTTTTCTAAAACTGTGGCCTTAGAGGCAGGCCCCTTTGGAGTAACATCAAACACAATTGTTAATTCATATGTTCGAACCCCACTTGTTGAGGCACAGATTAAAACTCAAGCAGAAATACATAAAATCTCTGAAGAAGAAGTAATCGAAAAGATTATGTTGGTAGCCCCAACTATTAAGCGCTTGATTGAGCCTGCTGAAGTTGGAGATCTGGCTTTGTTTTTATGTTCTAACTCAGCTTCAATGATTACTGGAACTTCAATGGTGATGGATGGCGGCTGGTTAGCTAGATGAGTTCTTCAGTACAGCCAATCCAAAAACACACGGTTCAAGTTAGAGATGGATTACTTAGTGTTTATCAATATGGATCAACAGGCACTAAATCTGCATTACTAATTCATGGAATCACATCATCACACTTAGCTTGGCAATTTTTAGCTAAACATCTAGTGGATGCAGGTTATGTAGTTTATGCGCCAGATTTAAGAGGGCGAGCCAGCTCAAACCATCTGCCGGGACCTTTTGGCATGAAAACTCATGCCAAAGATATGGCTGACTTGATAACTGAACTTCAGTTATCAAGCCCATTAGTTATGGGTCATTCAATGGGTGGGTTTGTAGCAGTTGCCTTAAATGCCTTGTACCCCCAATTAGTTTTTAAAATTGTCCTAGTTGATGGTGGGTTACCTTTATCCATTCCTGCAGGAATGGATCTTGAGCAATTACTGCCTTTGGTCTTAGGGCCTGCTTTAGCCAGACTTGAACTAACTTTTGAATCTAAATCTGCCTATCAAGACTATTGGCGAGCACATCCAGCATTTAGTGCAGTGTTTCCATCAGAAATGCTCGCTTATGTTGATCATGATCTTGTTGGTAGCGAGCCAAGTTTGAAGCCCAGCACAAACAAAGAAGCTGTGGCTCAAGATTCTGCAGATTTGTGGGGAAGTAGTTTTATTGACCAGGCTTTAATTGACCTAAAAAGCCCAGTTCAGTTGTTTAGGGCTGTTCGTGGCTTACAAAATGAAGAAACTCCGCTTTACCCAAAAGCACCATTAGATGCTGCTCTAGATAGATACCCAATGATTGAATGCATCACCGTTCCAGATACCAACCACTACACCATCTTGATGGCCAATTCTGGTGCTGATGCTGTGGCTGCTCACCTAAAGCTTTAAGGGCTCTTAGGGTTACTGCATGGTCTTAATCGGAGCACACGTATCCCCTGCAGACCTCATTAATGAGGCTCACAAAAGAGATGCTCAGATAGTTCAGATATTCCTAGGTAATCCGCAATCTTGGTCAGCACCAACTTTTTCTTTTCCAGGTGGGGCTGAAGTAATGAAGCAAGCCCTAATTGATGCAAACATCGGGGTGTATGTGCACTCTCCATATCTGGTCAATATTCCAACTACAAACAATAAAGTTCGAATTCCTTCTCGAAAAATGCTGCAGCAGACAGTGGATGCTGCAGCATTAATTGGTGCTCGGGGTGTGATCGTGCATGGCGGTCATGTTCCAAAAGAAGATGAACCAGAAGCTGGTTTTGCTAACTGGAAAAAAGCAGTACATCAGCTTGATATGAAAGTACCTGTGTTGATTGAGAATACTGCTGGGGGCGAGCGAGCAATGGCTAGAAAATTAGAAGCCATTGCCAAGTTGTGGGATGCTGTTGGTCACACTGATGTTGGTTTTTGCCTAGACACTTGTCATGCTTGGGCTGGTGGGTTGGAATTACCAGATGTTGTGCAAAAAATAAGAGCAATCACTGGCCGCATTGACTTAGTCCACGCTAATGATTCCAAAGACGCCTTTAATTCCAGTCGAGATCGGCATGCCAATCTAGGTGTGGGCGAGATTGCCTTAGATGAATTAGTTGAATGCATAAAGGCTGCTAACGCACCTGTTATTACTGAGACTCCTGGTGAAGTCGAAGAGCAGGCAGCAGATATTGCATTACTAAAGAAGCGCCTGGGTTGATGCTTGAGTTAGTTAAGTTGTCTCAGGCTGAGCATGAAAACTACTTAGCCAAATCAAGTCGTGTCTCATTTCTGCAAACTGCTGCCTGGGGAGAGTTAAAAACAGGCTGGAAATTTGAATGTTTGGGTTGGAGAAATAATCAAGGTGAGACTGTTGGTGCGGCTTTAGTTCTATACAAATCTGTTCCGCTCTTAAAAAAGTACTCGCTGGCATATATTCCTGAAGGTCCAGTCATTGACTGGAAGAGTGATCTAGAAAGCTTTCTACTGCCACTAAAAAGTTATCTAATACAAAAAAATGTGTTTTTGCTAAAGATTGGCCCTAGAGTTGTTGAGAATGTGTGGAGTGCCGAGAACATTAAGGCAGGTATTGCTGATTCTGCAGTTTTAAAGATATCTGACTTAACTGCTGATCAAAGTTTTGCCCAAGCAGGACTAATTAGAAATGCGCTACAAGAATTTGGTTTTAAGCAAGAAACAACCTCAGCTGCATTTGGAGATGTTCAACCTAGGTTTACTTTTGAGCTTGAATTAAGTGACAAAACTGATGATCAGCTTTTAATGCAGATGAATCAGCAGTGGCGTCGAAACATTAAGAAATCTGAGTCTGAAGGGGTTAAAGTTCGTATTGGGACTAAAGCAGATCTATCTGCATTTCATCACATTTATCTAGAAACAGCTAAACGTGATGGGTTTTCACCCAGATCTCTTAATTACTTTGAAAAATACTTTGATGCGTTCAATCAACAACAACCTGATTCGTTAAGGCTATATGTTGCAGAGCATCAAGGTGTAGTGGTTGCTGCAAATCTATGGGTACATATAAATGAACGTGTTTGGTATGCCTACGGAGCCTCTTCAACTGCAGGCCGTGAACTTAGACCTAGCAATGCTGTTCAGTGGCAGATGATTCGAGATGCCCGGGAAGTTGGGGCAGATATTTATGACCTAAGGGGAATAACTGCAACCTTGGATCAATTAGACCCAACTGTTGGGTTAATTAACTTTAAAGTTGGTCTTGGTGGTCGAGCAATCCAGTGGATGGGTGAATTTGATCTCGTGCTCAATAAACCAATTGCGATCGCATACGCTTTGGCTCGGAGGTTTAAGTGAGCCTAGTTTTGATGGTGGATTTATCTAAGTGGCAAAGCCACTTAGATGCTTTCCAGTCTGAATTAAATGCTGCCACAAACAACAATCAGGTTTTAGTGCCCGTTATTAAAGGTAATGGTTACGGTGTTGGCCTAGCAAGACTAATCGAGCAAGCACAACGCATGGGTGTCACCGAAGTTGCCGTAGACACTGTGCTTGAAGCTAACTTCTTAAATTCTGATTCAAAACTCACAATGCAGGTTTTGCAACCTGTTAGAGATTCAGACGAGATTAAAACTGATGAATTTATCTACACAATCGATCAACATAGTCCAATTGAAAAATTGCCTGCTAACGCTAAAGTTATTGTTGAAGTTAAAACTAGTTTGCAGCGCTTTGGGATTAATCCAACCGAGCTAAGCACATTTTTGAAATCTATTCCTGTGAACATTTCTGTAATCGGCATTGGCACACACCTGCCAATTGGCAACAAAAAGAATTTAGCTCAGGTTAAGAGTATTGCTGAAGTTGTTAATTCATATGCACTAGCAGGTAACACGAGAATAAACTTCTACACAAGTCATTTAACTAATGCGGAGTTAACTGCTCTAGCAGAATTTAGGCAACTTAATCTTCGGGTGCGAGTTGGAACTGGGCTTTGGTTGGGAGATCGATCCGCCCTGCAACTTGAAGGTGAAATTCTAGAAATTAGGGCAGTTGACTCAAGAATTGGATATGGGCAACGCCGCATCAGATCGAGTCAGGTTGCGATCATTAGTGGGGGCACTAAACACGGTATAGGTCTTAGAGCTGCAGCCACCCCAACAGGAATTAGATCAAAACTTGTTTCAGTCGCTCTTGGGTTGCTAGAAGCGCTTGGTGATGCTCGATCACCTTTTGTTTATAAGGGTAAGGCGCTCAATTTTGTAGACACCCCACATATGAGTGTTTCCATGATTCTGCTGCCAAAAAACCATGATCTAAAAATTGGTCAGTATCTGAAAGCACAAGTTAGGTTCACTACAACCAACCCTGACTGGGTGTTAACTAAATAATTGTTTTATTGCCGCTTCAAACAATTTAGTGTGTTTTTGAACATCACTCATCTTGGTTGCTGGACACATCAACGCCATGTTATGAAACGGAGTCATCAAGACACCGCGGTTGAGCATAAATAGATGCATGTATTCATCTAACTGTTCATCACTTGCTGCTGCGGACTGACCACCATTTTGTGGGGCAGGTTTAGTGAATCGATATTCCGTTCTAGCCCCAAGCTGACTAATGCTCCAAGGGACTTGATAGCGATCCAGTATCTCTTGAACATCTTCAGTGAATTTGGTTGCAAGTTTTATCATCTTTTCAAAAGCTGATTGGGTTAATACTGACTCTAAAGTTGCTCGCATGGCAGCAACTGATAAAGCATTACCCGATAAAGTCCCACCAACACCGCCGACATCAATGATGTCGGCATCTTTGGCATTTAGGACTTTGTCGGCAATTTCTTGAGATAAGCCATATGCACCACATGCAATTCCGCCACCAAGGCTTTTACCAATAGTGATTATGTCTGGTTTTAACTCATAGGCTCTAGTAGCTCCACCAACTCCTGCACTAAAGGTGTGGGTTTCATCGTTAATAAGTAATGTGTCTGTTTTTGTGGCAAGTTCACGCACTTGTTCTAGATACCCAGGGTTTGGTAAAACAATTCCAATGTTGGTAAGTGCTGGTTCCATCAAGATTGCCGCCACATCTAGATGTTCCAGCGCAGTCTTCAATGCTGGTAGATCATTAAATTCAGCAACTCTGGTTGTTTGGGTTGGATCAACAGCTGGTGCCACATTGCCTGGCCTAGATGCTGGCTGACCTTGCGGATTAACAACTATGAATGCTTCATCTACTGATCCGTGATAGCTGTAGGAGAACACCAATGCTTTTGGGCGATTAGTGACTAATCGTGCAATTCGAAGTGCCCACCTATTGGCATCTGTTGCACTTAAAGTGAAAGACCAGCGCGGTAAGCCAAAACGATTTGCTAATTCTGCGGCAACCCATTGCGCATCTTTGGTTGGCAACATCGTGGTTGCTCCACCTAAATCAGCAAATCGTTTAGTGACAGCGTTGACAGTTGCCTTAGGAGAGTGCCCAGCCATAGAACCAGTGTCGCCTAGCGCAAAATCTATGTATTCAATTCCATCTATGTCTGTAATGCGATTACCTTTGGCCTTTTTCAAATAAAGCGGAAATCCACCAGCCCATTTATTCATCCAGGTCATTGGAACTTGACCAAATAAGTTCTGGGCATCATTAAATGCTGCATAACTCTTTGGGTGGAGATCTTTATAGGTTTGACGCTCAGCATCAATTAATTCAGTTAACTTCGAGCGGTCCATGTTCCTATCCTGATTAGTTGCTAACCCAAGCGTAAGGGTGCTTATCCCTTTGGTCCAGGCACTGCTTCTTCATCTGGAGCAGGTCCTGGATCCAATGTTGTTTCATCTGTTGGCAATGGCTCACCTGGATTAGTGAAATAAGTACTGTAATCAGCAGTGCCTTCGATCTTGATTCGTTCCGCGAAATTCACAACTGGCAGTTCTTTGTGTGCATTTCGCATGTATTGGGTAAAAATTCGAGCCGGGAAGCTGCCACCAGTAACACTTCCCAAACCGCCCGTTCCACGCAATGAGATTGCGCGCCCTGACTCATCTTCTCGAACCATCATCACTGATGTTGCAATTTGTGGGGTGTAGCCCACAAACCAAGCAGATAAGTTGTCATCACTCGTTCCAGTTTTGCCAGCAACTGGTCGGCCGACACCAGTTGCGGCAAAACCTGTTCCTCGAGTTACCACTCGAGCTAAACCAAAATTAATTTCATCCATGATTGGTGCATCAAAAACTTGCTGTGGTCTTGGGGTGAACTCCCACAAGACATTTTCATCTTCACCAATTACCTGTTTGATGGCTGATGTATTAGCAGCAAGCCCTCTAGAAGCAAAAGTGGAATAAGCAGCAGCCATATCTAGAGGGGTTGGTGAAGAAGTTCCAATAATCGTGCTTAACACTGGCAGTAATCCCGGTGTGTTCGCTGGAACCCCTGAGCGAACTGCAGCATTTAAGACATTCTCCACTCCAACGATTGCTCCTAATGCAACCATTGGAGTGTTCATACTCTTTTCTAGTGCCTTGATTAATGTCACCTTGCCATAAGACTCTTTACCCAAGTTGTTAACTAAATAGTCTTCAATTAATGCCGGGCTGTCACCATTCCAAATTGTTTGGTAGCCAATCCCTTGTTCAAAGCCCGCCACAATTCCAAATGGTTTAAAGGTTGATCCTGCCTGACCTCTAGCTTGTGTTGCGTTATTGAATTGATCTTCAACATAATCTTGACCGCCATAGATAGCCAGGATCTCGCCAGTTCCAGGCCGAACAGATGCAGCACCAATTCTTAATCCTGTTGGCCACTCTGCTGGCCCTTGCTCAACAACTGCTTCGTTGAGTGCAATCTGAGCATCTTTTTCGAAAGTTGAGATCACAGTTAAACCTTGAAGGTCAATTTCTTGATCAGTGAATCCAAGTTTGTTTAACTGTGATCGAACTTCTGCTAAAAGATGCCCGTTTGGTCCACCTAATCTGTTTGCTTGTCGTTCTTTGAATTTAGGAAATTTTGCAGAATCGCGTTCGTAGGTTGTAGCCCATCCTTCTTCAACCATCGCGCTCAACGTGAAGGACCAGCGATCCTTTAATCTCTTTTTATCAGTCTCTGGTGCATAACCCCCGGGAGACCGCAGTAAAGCCGCCAGTACAGCGCCTTCTGATAAAGATAAGTCGGTTGCCGGCTTATCAAAATAGGCTTGTGCTGCGGCTTCGATGCCATAAGAAGATCTGCCCCAATAGGCAGTGTTCAGATAATCTTCAAGTATTTGATCTTTACTATCAACAGTTTCTAACTTAACTGCTAAAACTAATTCTTTTAGCTTTCTAATTATTGTTTGCTCTTGAGAAAGATAGGCATTTTTTGCATATTGCTGAGTGATAGTGGAGCCACCTTGAGTGGTACCCGAAAATAGATTCCTAAAGAAGGCTCTTCCAATTCCAACAACCGAAAAACCCGCATGTGAATAGAAATCTCGGTCTTCGATTGCGAGCACCGCATTTTGAACATGAAGTGGGATCTCGTTTAAGTCTGCATCAACTCGCTGAATTTCACCAATGTTGCCAACTAATGTTTTGCCATCTGCGTAAAACACTGCAGTTGATTCAATAACGGCCACTTCATTTGGTTGTGGAATCTGGGTCAACACAACTGCGAACGAGAAAGCTGCCACACCAAGAGCGCCTAAAACTAAAGACACCATCGCGGCTACCCGCAAGATGGGACGTAGTTTTACTTCTGGTTCGAGCTTTTTCTTGGTTGCCACTTAACTAATCTAACCAGTCCCGGCTTCTTCTAAGTGGCTTGCGGGCTCGACCATCCCCAATGGCGTAGGAGCGGATCAGATAATTCCAACTACAACCTGTGCAGACTTCCACCACAAACACCTTTAAGTTTCCATGACGATAAGCCATTTGATCTAGCTCAAACTTAGATTTGATTCTTCCTGAGTATGGGCCCAGTTCTTTGCCGTACACATAACGAAGTTCAACTAATGGTTGAGTTTCACAAACAGGGCACTCTCTAGTGGTTAGCTCGCCATGAAAATTTGCAGCTTTTAGTAAATAGGGGTGGGCATCGCATGGATCTTCAACCAAATTCTCACTGCTTCGAATGGCGGCTAAAACTGAGTTTCGCTCCAAAGCAAATTCTAAAATCGCACGAGGTTTCGCAGGGTCAAGCACCAGATCAATCTCTGGTGCTTGGTCTCTTCTCACAGATGAGCTGCTCATATGCGACCTAACGCTAGAGCAATACCAATATTTCAGCCAACGATGTAGCGTGCCTCAATGCAAAAACTCAGTTTGACCAAAGACGTGCTCCGAATAGCCGGGGTTCGACTCTCTGGGCAATTTGGGGATGGCTTAATTCAAGCCACTATCGCGGGCTATTTGTTGTTCTCCCCAGAGAAACAAACATCCGCTTTGAGGGTGGCATTGGTGCTAGCAATTATTTTGTTGCCTTATTCAATAGTTGGTCCAGCCGTTGGGGTGCTTGCCGATGCAATTGATAGGCGTCAAATAATTGTTTTCGGAAATTGGGTTAGAGCATTTTTAGGGGTTTGTTTAGTTTTAGTAGTTGCTGGCTCTGGTAATCAAGTGGCGCTAACAATATGTGTCTTGTTATTACTTAGTGTTGATCGATTTGTGTTAGCAGTCTTAAGCACAGTTCTTCCAAGAATTGTCTCTGGGCCACAACTTGTGGCAATAGATGGTTACCTGCCAACAATTGGAACTATCTCAGCAGCTACTGGTGCTGCTGTTGCGGTATTTATTGGCAACATCACAAACTCAATTGAAGCAGCTTTATTAGTAGCTTCGATCATGTATATAGTTTCTGGGCTGTTTGGTTTTGGATTCAAAAAAAATCAATTAGGTCCAGAACAGCGAATTGCGTTAGGTGAGGTATGGCGCAGATCAATTAGTGATGCCAAAGATGGCATCACAGTTTTGATTAAAACCAGATCTGCGCGTTATGCGGTTGGTTCTATTTCAGTTCATCGAATTGCATTCGGGGCATTCACAGTTGCAATCATTCTCACTGCTCGAGAGCTTTATGCTGATGAAAATCAAGCTTTAGGCGTGGTTGCTTATTCTTTTGTAATTGCCGCTGCCATTTCTGGATTAGTTGCAGTAATTACTCCAACCGCAGTTACCCGATTAAGCAGACCTAAATGGCTTTTGCTTTTAAGTTTTATTAGTGCTGCGGCCATTGTTGCCAGTTTGGCTGTGAGTCCATTGGTTGGATTAGGGCTTGCTGGTTTAGCGGTAACTTGTGCACCAGGCGCAAATAAAGTGTTAACAGATGAACGAATTCAGGTAACTATTGCGGATAGCCATCGAGGTCGAGCATTTGCCATTTATGACACGTTAATAAACAGTGCAGTTGTTATTGGGGCATCGTTGTGTGCGCTGCTAAGCAGTTACATTCCAATATTTGATCTTATGGTTTTAGTTACTTTAGTTGTATTAGTTCTAGGTTGGTTCTGGGCAGTTGTGGCATACCGAAGCAACTAAGACTTGCTCTGCCACCACTTCATTAACTCTTTAATGGCATCTTCTTTATCCAGTGGGCCTTGTTCCATTCTTATTTCGAGCATGTGTTTATAGGCCTCACCAACTAGCCTTCCTGGCTTTAGGTTGAGCAATTCCATAATCTCAGTTCCATCTAGATCAGGTCTTATGGCCTTTAGTTCTTCATGTTCAGCCACTTCAGCTATGCGTTTTTCAAGCTGGTCATAACTTGCTTGCAGCGCATCTGCCTTCTTTTTATTTCGAGTAGTGCAGTCTGCTCTAGTTAGTTTGTGTAGCCGAAGTAATTCTTCACCCGCATCAGTTACATAACGTCTGATTGCAGAATCAGTCCATTCCCCTCCACTAAACCCATGGAAGCGAAGATGAAGCTCAACTAATAATGAAACTTGGTCGATAACTTCATTGCTGTAACGCAGCTCTTTGAGACGTTTTTTAACCATCTTTGCTCCCACCACTTCATGGTGGTGGAAGGTGACTCGATTGCCATCTTCAAACTTTCTAGTTTTTGGCTTACCAATATCATGCAAAAGAGCTGCTAGGCGCAAGATTAAATCTGGTGCAATTTGTGGTTCATGAGTTTTTTCTAGTTCAATTGCTTGTTCAAGAACCACTAGCGAGTGCTCATAAATATTTTTGTGCTTTAAATGCTCGTCTGCTTCTAATTGCATTGCTGGCACTTCAGGCATGATTAGATCCATTAGCCCAGTTTCAATCAAAAGAGTCAAACCTAATCTTGGCTTATCAGCCAAGATTAGTTTGTCAATTTCATCTCTCACTCTTTCTTTAGAAACAATGTTAATTCGCTCTTTCATATCTTTCATTGCTACAACAATTTCTGGTGCAACTGCAAAATTTAGTTGAGAAGCAAATCTAGCTGCGCGAAGCATTCGAAGTGGATCATCATTAAAAGATGATTCAGCAGTGCTTGGGGTTCTAATTGTTTTATTCTCTAAGTCAGTTAAGCCATCATATAAATCAACAAACTCCAATTCTGGTAATTTGACTGCCATCGCATTAATCGAGAAATCTCTACGTCCTAGATCATCTGCTAAAGATTTGCCGTAAACCACTTCAGGTTTTCTAGAACTAGCTTCGTAAGCTTCAGCTCGATAAGTTGTTATCTCAAGTTTTAGATCATCTTTAGATGCACCAATAGTTCCAAAGCGAGCACCTATATCCCAGGTGGCATCAACATAGCCAGAAATTGTTTTAGTAATTTGTTCAGGAGTTGCATCGGTTGTGAAATCTAGGTCGTTGCCAAGTCTGCCTAGTAATGCATCTCGAACGGGCCCACCAACTAGAGCTAACTCAAAGCCATTTTCTTGGAAGAGTTGACCTAATTTGCTGATCACAGGGGAAACTCGCAGTAGCTCTCTAACCCCTGCTGCCAATTTAGCTGTTTTCTCGTCGCCCACGAGCGTCAGCCTAGAGTCGCCTACGATCTGAGTGTGTCTGCTGCGCGCCGCCCACGGCTAATCCCTAGTAAAGGGCTACCTCCTGCCCGGGTGCTCAGAAATGTTAGAGAAACCTCTGCTGGTGGGTTGGTTTTGAACTTAAACCACCCAGATCGTCCAGCAGCCTTGATTGGCAGGTATGACCGCAAGAATCGATTGAATTGGTCTTTGCCTAAAGGGCATATTGAAAAGGGTGAGACTAAAGAAATAGCAGCCACCAGGGAAACTTTGGAAGAAACAGGGATTAAAGCAACTGTCATCGCCCCATTAGGCACCATTAGGTTTTGGTTCTCAGCCACAGATCGTCGAATTCAAAAAACGGTTTATCACTTTTTGATGCTAGCTGAAAGTTTTGAATTAAATGCTGATGACCCAGAAATTGATGAAGTTGCTTGGGTTCCTTATTTAGATTTAAAGCACCGCCTGCGATATGAAGATGAGATAAAGCTATTAAGTAAAGTACCAGGTCTTTTGGGAGAGCTTTGGTAATGCGCCGGCTATCAGTATTAATCGCTCTTATTCTTATTTCTTTGACTCTTTCACCAGTTAGCTCAGCTTTGGTGCCCGATGACTTATTGGATCTAAAATCTTTAACGCCTGGCTACATTAAAAGTGGTGGCTCTATAACTGTTCAAGCGGAAACTTTAAACCCTAATATCGATGTTGTTGAGTTGTGGTTAAGCGCACAGCCAGTAACAGATCTGTTTGCAATTGAGCAAAATGTCGTGCCAATTACTCAAGCAACAGTAAAGAATAAAAAGGTTGTGCTGACTAAATCTCAAATGCCAGTACTAACAGATGGAGTTTATCAATTAGTTCTGCGCAGCATTGATGGCACTAAAGTTATTGGCGAGCAAGCAGTTCCACTTGTTGTTGCTAATACTGCTCTAAAACCCCGTCCTGCAGTTTTTCTAATTCCAATTGCACTACCTCCTACAAATTCTGCAGCTTCATCTTTTAGGCCACTATTAAATGCAGTTGAGAAAAGTTCAGTTAGTTTAGTTGTTGATGGTCAGGTAGTTAGTAATCTAGATCCAGTAATTGATCAAGACATACTTTCGGCACTCCAAAGCAACCCTGCTGGTGTTGTGGGGCTTGGCTATGCCAATGTAGACGCTGACTCATTAACTAAATCTCAATTAGGCTCTCTTGTTGCTGTCTCTAGCTCGAAAACACAAGCAATTCTCGCCAAATCCCAAATAGAGCCAAAGTTGATGGCCTTATGGCCATCACGTGGTGTTTTAAGTAGTGCTGGTTTTGAGTTGGTGGCTAAAAATGCTGTTGATCTGATAGTTACGTCATCTGAAAATAGATCTGGTTTAGTAAATGTTGCCACCAAATCTAAAACAAAATTGACGGCAGCAATTGCACAGGCTCAAGTCACCTCAGCGCTAGAAACAATTGCTAACCCAGTTGAGTTAAGGCAGCACCTAATTGCTGGTTCAACACTTAATTCTGATGTTTTTGTGCTGGCGGCACCTTTAGGTTGGGTGCCAAGTTATCAAGCTGCAATGACTGCAGTTTCTATTTTCGATCTACCTTGGCTGGATTTAAAGCCAGTATATGAATTGACGACTTTAGCTAAAGATGGGGTTGCGCCAGGTTTTGAGTTAGAACGTAAAACATTTAGTAATACTCATCTAAAGAGTCTGGCTTTGGCTAATAATAAATATCGTGATCTAGTTGCAACCACTGACGAAAATGATTCAAGTCAGCTAACAGCCGCTTTTGAAATTTTAAGCTCTGCTTCCACTTGGTGGTGGAAGGCTAGAAGCTCTGGCGTATTGTTTAGTGAAGCCACTGCTCAGGCAATCGCCAAACAAAGTAATGCATTACAAGTTGTAGCTAGAAATAAGATCGTATTGCCAGATAAAACAGGTTCAGTGCCAATCACAATAGTCAATGATCGAACAACTGATGCAAAATTAAAGATTGCTGGCAGATCTATCAATACATCAGTTGTTCGAATAGAGCCAGTAGTTGTCACTGTCCCAAAGAATCGAAAGACTGTGATTGAGCTTCCCATTGAAGTAGTTTCGGGTGCACAGTCTCTAGTCGAGATTGTTATTACTAGCCCCCAGAATGAACCAACTACGCTGCCAAGCTCGATAATTAGAATCGAGGTTAGTTCTTATGGCAACACAGCTAAATTCATTCTGTTTGGAGCCTTCGGGGTGTTGTTATTTTTGAGCCTTATCTCGATTATTAATCGTGTGCGAAACCGGAAAACTAATGCTGATGCTTTAGCCTCAGATACAAGAGGTGGGCTTTGAATTCGGTAAAGGATCTATTTAAGAACACATCAGCTATGGCTGTTGGCACTGTGCTGTCTCGAGTAACTGGGGTTATTAGAACTGCTGTAATTGTGGCAGCTTTAGGTTTTGGCCCACTTGCTGATGCTTACAGCATTGGAAACACGCTACCCAACATTATTTACATACTAACTGTTGGTGGTGCTTTAAATGCAGTGTTCATCCCTCAACTAATACGGCACATGAAAGATGATGCCGACCTGGGTCGTGCTTATACCGACCGATTGCTTACTGCTGTTGGTTTAATTCTGTTGGTAATTACTGTCTCAGTCGTGTTGTTAGCTCCTTGGATTATCTCGATCTATCTGCCTACTGGTTGGGCTGAGGCTGATAAGAGTGCCACTTTACTGTTTGCTAGATATTTACTGCCGCAAATATTCTTTTACGGAATATTTGCGTTGCTATCTCAGGTTTTAAACTCTAGAGACAAATTCATTGTCCCTATGTTTGCCCCGATCATAAATAATCTGGTAGTTATTGTGGCAGGCGTAATTTTCTTGATCGAAGTGTCAGGTACGAACGCATTGATTATTTCTGATCGGGGATTGATTTTTCTTTCAGTTTTCACAACATTAGGTATTGCGCTACAGGCGCTCATCTTGGTTCCTTATCTCATTAAAGATGGGTTTAGGTACAGGCCTAGATTTGACTTTAGAGACTCTGGTTTGTCAGATACTTCAAAATTGGCTGCTTGGACAATTGCTTTAGTTCTAGTAAATCAGATCAGTTATGCAGCGGTTGCTCGCATTGCTGCCACTGCTAATGACTCTAGTGTGAATACGGTTGGGTTCACTGCTTACCAAAATGCACATTTAGTTTTCTTGCTACCACACGCTGTGTTAACAGTTTCCTTAGTAACGGCACTTCTGCCAAGTCTTTCTAGAACTGCACACGCTAAGGATTTAGCCCGCGTTGGGGTTGATATTGAGAAAGCGCTTCGAACGCTTACAGTTTTATTGATTCCAGTTTCATTGATGATGTTTGCACATGGTCAGACAATCATGGTTACTTTGTTTGCGCGCGGCAATGCAACAGTTGTGCAATCAGCGCTCACCGGATCTGTTTTGGCGGCTTTTGCTCTGGGCTTACTGCCATTCACGGTGTTTTATCTTCTTAGTCGAGCCTGCTACGCCCAAGAAGACACCAAAACACCTTTCTATTTCACAATTGTGATGAATATGGTGCAGCTATTTATTGCTGCATTCTTTGTGGTTAACACTAAGCAGTCTGCCTGGGTTGTGGGTCTTGGTTTTGGTTATTCCTTGGGTTATTTAGTTGCAGCAATTGGTATGTTGCTATTGCTACGAAAACCGCTATCTTTGAAATTTGGCAAGTGGGGCGAAACTTCAATTGTTACTCTTTTTGTGAGCTTTTTTGCTGTGGTAGTTAGTTATCTGGTTGCAGCTTTTATTGATGGCTTACTGCCTGATGCAACCTGGAGTTATTTGCTTGAGTTATTGATTGCAACAGCTGCTGCAATAAGTGTTGTTGCGGGTATTCATAAGTATCACCCAATTAAAGAAATAGGTGAGTTGGTGCGTCTAGTTCGCCGGGCCAGTAACTAATGGCTCAACTGTTTGGCAGATATGAACTAACTGAACGTTTAACAGTAGATAAAGGGGCTGCTTGGTGGCGCGGGTGGGATCCACAGCTAGAAAGAGATGTATCAATCTGGGTAATCTCAAAGACAGACCCTAGAGCCAACAAATTAGTTCAAAGCGCAACCAGTGCTGCGAATCTGCATGATGAACGTGTGTTGCGAGTTTTAGATATCTTAAATACTGATCAAGAAGCAGCAATTGTTAGTGAGTGGGCACATGGTGTGTCAATTGCTGAACGGGTAGCAGGTCGTGCACCACTGAGAAACATTAATGAAGTGATTGAGTCACTTGGACAATGTCTTTTAAACACTCACCAAGCAGGTGTTGCTCATGGAGCACTCAAACCAGATGACGTGGTCTTAACCCCAAGTGGGATAAAGATTAGAGGGTTTGGTATCCACGCTGCGTTAGTTGAAAATGCGCTAGCAGTTGATGATTTTCAATCAGATTTAATCTCAGTTGGTGGGGTGGCCTATGCCGCCTTAACTGCCACTTGGCCACTGCTCACAAAATCAAGCCTGCCGCCAGCTACTTTGGTTGGCAGCAGTGTGGTGCTGCCAAGTCGAGTGCTGCCAGGCGTTAAAGGTAATTGGGATCTGTTCGTGAAATCAACTCTTCCAACAATTAATCCGTCATCACCAAGCAGTGACTTAAGTATTTCAAGTTTATTGGAATTAATTAAAGCTGATGAAGTGAAGATTAAATCTATTGCTCCAGATTTATTGCCGCCTGTTACATTAACAAAGAACTCATTTTTGAAAGTGGTAGGAATAATCAGCGCAGTATTTTTGATTGGTTTGAGTTTGGTTCTTGTTGGCCTAACCGATGAGGTTGAAACCCAGATTGGCATTAATGAGCAAACCGATACATTTCTAAGAACTGAGTCAGTGCCCATTGCAACAGTGATAATCGTTGGTGAAACTGATGATTCTCGATTGGTTAGTTATGTATTAGATGACAACTCGAATACATCGGTTTCGTTGGTTGATGGCATGGGTATCCAATTGAAATTTCTTGAGCGTCGAACAGTTCAGTCTGTTGAGTTGGAATTTTCTAGTCCAGGTTTAGACCTGATTGCACAAGTAACTAAAACTGCCATTACCAGCCCTAACAAGGAAGGCGTGTTGGGCTCAATCAAGGAAGCTGCTACCAGTGCTGTTGTTAGCGGAGAGCGGTTCTTTACTGGCGATTATCTGACGATCTGGTTCTCATTACCTGAGGGCTTTAGTGGTCGAGTTTCGAAGATCAATGTGCTGGGCACAGCTCAATAAGTAGACTTAGGTCTATGTCAACTAAAGAAAATCCTCTAGATCTAGTAATTATTGGCTCTGGCCCTGCTGGCTACACAGCAGCAATTTATGCAGCCCGAGCCCAACTAAAGCCACTTTTGTTTGAAGGTGCAGTCACAGCTGGTGGCGCCTTGATGAATACCACTGAAGTTGAAAACTTCCCAGGTTTTGAGAATGGAATTATGGGCCCAGCACTAATGCAGAACATGCGTGCTCAGGCAGAGCGCTTTGATACCCAATTTGTGACCGATGACGTGGTTTATGCTGATTTGAAATCGAAAGTTAAACACCTAAAAGATGATCGTGGCAATGAATACTTTGCTAAATCAGTTGTTTTGGCAATGGGCTCTGGTTATCGCCAATTAGGAATTCCTGGTGAAAAAGAGTTAAGTGGTCATGGTGTTTCTTGGTGTGCCACTTGTGATGGTTTCTTCTTTAAAAACCAAGTTATTGCAGTTGTGGGTGGTGGCGACTCTGCGATTGAAGAAGCCACCTTCTTAACTAGGTTTGCCAGCAAGGTTTATTTGATTCATCGCCGAGACTCACTTCGAGCATCCAAGATTATGCAGAAACGGGCTGAGGCCGATCCAAAACTTGAGTTTGTGTGGAATACCGGGGTGACCGAAGCGGTTGCTGAAAATGGCAAACTCGCTTCGATTAAGACTGTTAACACAGTAACTGGTGCTGAAGGCACATTAGATGTAACTGGGCTGTTTATTGCAATCGGTCACGACCCTAGAAGTGAACTAGTTAAGGGCCAGGTTGACCTAGATGAGAACAATTATGTGTTGGTTAAACCAGGTAGCACAGCCACCAACCTTGATGGTGTTTTTGCTTGTGGTGACTTGGTTGACCACACCTACCGACAAGCCATCACTGCAGCTGGTACTGGCTGTGCGGCAGCGCTAGATGCAGAGCGTTGGTTAAGTCACCAGTAGTTTTTTGATTTAGAATTGTCAAGAAGGAGTAACTATGTCAAATGTAAAGATTCTTACAGATGCCAGCTTTAACACTGAAATAGCATCTGCTCAAACTGCAGTAGTTGTTGATTTTTGGGCAGAGTGGTGCGGCCCATGCAAACAGGTATCACCAATATTAGAAGAAATTGCCAATGAGAATGTGGGTAAAATTCAAATTGCCAAACTTAATATTGATGAAAACCCAGTAGCACCAGGTACTGCCGATATTCGTTCAATTCCAACTTTGAATGTTTATCAAGGTGGTCAGTTAGTAAAGCAGCTAATTGGTGCAAAACCAAAAGCTGTTTTGTTAGCCGAGCTTGCTGAATTTTTGAAATAATAGCTTTTGCGTTACAAACTAGGAGATTCTGGCCCAGCCGTTAGCGATATTCGCGAACGGCTGGTTCGTCTAGGTTTGTTACCTAGTTCTAACTCAATTGAATTCGATAATGAAGTACTAAGTGCTATCAAATCATTCCAAACTGCGCGCGGGTTGAGTGTGGATGGAATGGTTGGCGCAGACACTTGGGCTCGTCTAGATGAAGCCGTTTGGGCGCTGGGGGATCGAGTTTTGCTTTTCACTCCAGGTCACCTAATTCATGGTGATGATGTGGCACAACTTCAACAAAGGCTTAGTCAATTAGGTTTTAGTTGTGGAAGAGTTGATGGGATCTTTGGCAAGTTAACTGATCATGCTGTTCGAGAATTTCAAAAGTCAGTAGGAATTAGCGCTGATGGTGTTGTTGGTTTAGACACCGTTCAAGGATTACATAGACTCGCAAAAACAGTTGCTGGTGGTAATGCTGCCGCACTTCGTGAAAAATTAAGACATGAAAGTAAGCGAACTGGCATTGCTGACAAAGTTGTAGTGCTTGATGTTGGTAATGACCCATTCACGGATCCAGCGTTCAGCGTTGACGCAATTGAATTAGCGAGTCAAGTTGTTGACTTACTAGAAGGCAAATTGAGTGCTTTAGGAACAACTGTTTTGTTAACCCACTCAAAAGATGGTCGTCCAACAACAATCACTAGGGCAGATTTTGCTAACTCAGCTGCTGCTGACGTCTTGCTTAGTGTGCAGATTGGAATTAGTGCAGACCCAACAACACATGGTGTTAGTGCTTATCATTTTGCTGGAACGCATGGTTATTCTGTTCTAGGGGTTGAGTTGGCAACCTTTGTGGTTGATCAGGTGGTAGCCCTAACCCCCCTTACAAACCCCCAAATCCAAGGTAAATCATGGCCGTTGCTCAGAGCAACGACCATGCCTGCTGTAGTGGTGGATTTGGGGTATTTAACTCATAAAGATGACACATTGTTGGTTAGAGATCCAGCCGTGCTCACAAATGCCGCGCGAGGTTTAATGAATGCCTTAATTAAGTTCTTTGAACCTGTCGGTAGATAGGACTGCAGCCTTGGTGTGCGGTTTAGACTTACCGCAAAGTGGAGGATTATTTTGAATAGCAACTCTTTTAGTGCACCAGTTCTGGGAGTAATTTTTGGGTTTGGAATTGCATTTGTTCCAACTGGTGGCAATAACCCAATTTTCTTGAGGGCAGCCATCTTTATTTTGGCAGGGTTGCTGTTGTTGCCATGGGCTCTTGATAACTTATTGCGTAAACAAACAAGGTCTAAGTTAAGTTTATTGGTAGTGGTTGCTGCTGCTTTGATGTTGACCCTGGCTGCAATTTCTTCCTTGTTGGCTGATGCCCCGGCTGTTGTGACGATCTATGGTTGGTTGGGTAGGGCTGATGGTCTTTTGACCTTGATTGGTGTGACTTGTTTATTTGTTGTGGGTGCAACCTTTGATCATAAGCAACGCAGAATTTTGTTAGATTCAATTTTGGTTGGAACCTCGGTAGCCCTATTGATCGGTGTCGCTCAGCTTCTTGGCTATTCGCCTGTGCAAACCGCAGGGTATGGAGGGGTTTCGACGACTCTGGGTAACCCAAACTTTTCGGGTTCATTTTTTGGGTTTATGACAATCGCAGCCTTCTGGTTGATTTTTGCAGCGAAACAGATTTGGTTAAAGGCGCTATATGCACTTTTTGTCATTGGAGCCGCCATAGTTTCCTGGAAGTCCACATCACTTCAAGGCCCCGCAACTCTTGGTGCGGCCTTTGGTATTTCTCTAGTGTTGTTTTTATTGCTCACAACTGGAAAGTTCAAAAAGGTCTTAATAGGTGCTGCTGGTTTGCTCATCGCTTCCGGCGCAGGCATCATCCTGTTAACTATTAACGGCAAAGGACCGCTGGGGTTCTTTGCAAACGAGTACACGATTGATGTCCGCAAGAATTATTGGCAAACAGCAATTAATATGCTAGGTGAAAATCCAATTTTTGGAGTTGGCCCAGATTCATTTCAAAGATTTAATGGTGCGAATAGGCCTGATTCATACATAGAGTTAGTCGGCCCAGACATAATGGTAAGTGCTGCTCATAGCATTCCACTTCAAACAGCCGCCACCCTTGGAATTCCAGCAGCAATTCTGTGGGGGTTAATCATGGTATTGCCTCTCTTGGCAGTATTTTACCTTGCAATACCTAACCGATTTCCTCTGGAAGATAAGTACCTAACTTTGGCAATAGTTTCCATTCTTGGTGGTTATTTTGTTCAGTCACTAATTTCACTCGATCATATAATTTTAAAAGCCGTTGGTTGGTTATCTGCTGGTTTAGTTGCTTCAATAGTCAAAGAGCAGCTATCCAAAAGAAATTTGGATGTTCGTGGAAAGACAAAAAGTGCGGTAATCAAGCCGTCTTCGTGGTCTTTTCCGGTTTCGTTAGTTTCAGTTTTGGGCCTTGCGTTTCTAGTTGGTGCACATTCGCAAGCTCTAACCCCTGGGGAGTTCAGCTCTACAAGGGCCGAGGAGATGATTAGTTCAACATGGGTGCCTTGTCAGATTAGAGTTGAGATTATCAAAAGTTTGGAGAATCAAGAGTCGTCCGTAATCTCTGGGGAGCTATTTGCAGATGCCTTTCAGGTTGATAGCCGATGCTATGAATTACTAGCTGAGGGGGCTATATGGTCGCTCAGACAAGGCAACTTAGGGGCAGGTGTAACTTTTGCTCGAGAGATAGTGAGGATAGATCCAAAGAATTGGCGCCGACAAGTATTGTTAACTGATGCTCTTCGATTAAACAACGATCCTGTTGGCGCAAAGTCAGCCCTGGCTGAAACTGAGCGCTTAGCTGCTATTACTCCTTCAGGAGTCGACGACTCACTGCTTGAAGCCTTACGAGACGCCCTTTACCCAGCCAACTAATGCCCTGATAGGAAATTAGCTGGTTAGTAGGGCAGTCTTGGCCCCTCTTTTTAGAAAGGTTTAGTTCGTGTCTGACTCAGCAAATGGATCACATTTAGATCCTTGGGTTGAGGCTTATGCCTCTCGAACTATTGGGATGCGCGAAAGTGAGATCCGAGCACTATTTGCTGTTGCCTCCAGACCTGAAGTTGTTTCACTAGCTGGTGGTATGCCATTTGTGGAAGCACTTTCGGGTGAGATGATGTCAAAAGTTACTGAATCCGTATTAAACAAGCACTCTAATGTGGCATTTCAATATGGCAGCGGTCAAGGTGATCCAAACTTAAGAGAGTCAGTTCTTGAAGTTATGAAACCAACTGGGCTAACTGCACACCCAGATGACATAGTTATAACAGCTGGTTCACAAATGGCAATAAACCTTATTTGTATGGTGATGATTAACCCAGGAGATGTGATCTTGGTCGAATCCCCTTCTTATGTTGGAGCTTTAGGTGTGTTTAGGATGTATGAAGCTGATGTCCGACATGTAGCAATGGATGATGATGGATTAAATCCAACTGCCCTTTTAGAAACTATTGCTCAGGTTAGAAAAGAAGGTAAGAAGCCAAAGCTTCTTTATACGATCCCTTCTTATCAAAACCCAGCAGGTTTAACTCAACCTCCTGCTCGTCGAGCAGAACTCATTGCTATTGCTCAGCGGGAAAATATCTTGATTATTGAAGATGATGCTTATGCCCTGCTGGGTTTTGATGGGATGGTCAATCGCCCTATGGCTGCTGATGAAAAAGAGCGTGTTGTTTATTGTGGGTCATTTAGCAAGATCATCTCCTCTGGATTACGAACTGGTTGGGCAGTTGCACCAAAAGCTCTCAAGTCAAAATTGGTTCTAGCTAACGAATCAGCAACTTTGTGCCCAAGTAATTTCACGCAATTAATTGTGGATGAGTATTTGCGGACTCAAGATTGGCAAGCACAGGTGGCTTTATTTAGAGATCTTTATCAAGAACGCAGAGATGCGCTTTTATCTGCGATGGATGAGTTAATGCCTAAAGGTATTAGTTGGACTGTGCCTAAAGGTGGTTTTTACACCTGGCTAACCCTGCCACAAGGTGTTGATGCAACTGCCATGCTGCCTAAAGCAGTTGACGCACTGGTGGCATATGTTCCTGGAACTGGTTTCTTCGCTAATGGGCTAGGCAAAGAGAATCTAAGACTTTCTTATTGTTACCCAACACCAGAGCGCATCAAAGAAGGCATTAAGCGATTGGCCAGCGTTTTAGAAGCAGAGATTGGTTAATTAGTCTCGATCAATCAAGTTAGCAAGTCTGCGCAGATCTTCAAGGGTTGCATATTCAATAACTATCTTGCCGCGCTTCTCGCTGCCTTCAACTCTAACCCTGGTATCTAGTCGATCTGAAAGACGTTCAGCGATTGATGTTGCTGCTGCTGGTGCGGGTTTTCTAGTTCGTGACTTAGAAATGCGGGCTCGTCCATCCCCATCACCTAACGAGATAATTTCTTCAGTGCTGCGCACACTTAAGCCTTCAGCGACTATTCGTTCAGCTAAGCGCTCTTGGGCTGAAACATCATTTAATGAAAGAAGTGCTCTGGCATGGCCGGCCGATAGCACGCCAGCTGCAACTCTGCGCTGAATTGGAACTGGAAGCTTTAAGAGTCTAAGTAGGTTGCTGACTTGTGGTCTGGATCTCCCAAGTTTGGCTGCTAACTCTTCTTGAGTGCAACCAAAATCATTAAGTAATTGAGAATAAGCAGAGGCTTCTTCTAGTGCATTTAGTTGAGCGCGATGCAAGTTTTCTAACAAAGCATCGCGCAGTAACAACTCATCTGATGTTTCTCTGATTAACGCAGTAATTGTTTTGAAGCCAGCCGCTTGCGCTGCGCGCCAGCGGCGCTCACCTGCTACTAATTCATATCTGTCACCAACAGGGCGTACCACAATTGGTTGCAGTAGTCCAACTTCTTTTAAGCTAAAAGTTAGTTCGTCAAGATCTGCTTCATCAAAAACTACTCGTGGTTGTTTTGGGTTTGGTGATATTTGGTTAAGCACTATTTCTTTAAGGGTTAAACCCGGCACCACTTGAGTTTCAGTTGTGGGAGTAGTTGTTGGCCTTGGTAGTTGAGTAGGTGTTGGCACACTATTTGTATTTTCGGTTGGTGGAATTAATGCACCAAGCCCTCTGCCTAAACCTCTGCGATCGTTATTCATGATGCCTGTTTAATCCCTGCACCAATGTTTGCAATCTCAGTTGCTGCACTTAAATAAGTTTGAGCACCAACAGATGTGCCATCATAAGTAAAAATAGTTTGTTGATGTGATGGTGCTTCACTCAAGCGCACAGCACGCGGCACAACTGATGTTAAAACTCTGCTACCAAAGTGACCACGAACTTCATCAACAACTTGTTGTGATAGTTTGGTTGTTGAGTTAAACATCGTCATTAAAATTGTGGAAACATCTAATAGAGGGTTTAGGTGTTCGCGAACTAGCTCAACATTTTTAAGTAGTTGGCCCAACCCTTCAAGTGCGTAATACTCACACTGAATTGGTATCAAAACTTCTTTAGCTGCAACTAGTGCGTTTAAAGTTAGTAAACCTAAACTTGGTGGGCAATCAAGAAATACATAATCAATTTTTCTACCGTGTTTGGCTTGATGCTCTGATAAATAACCTTCGAGTGCTCGAGCCAATCGATACTCACGAGCAACTACATTTACTAACTCAATTTCAGCGCCTGCTAAATCAATTGTGGCTGGTGCACCAAACAACCCAGGAACTGCTGGGCACTCTTTAACAATTGAACCAAATGATTGACCTTCGACCATAACTGCATAAACATCTGGGGTGCCAACATGATGATCAATAGCTAGCGCAGTGGATGCATTACCTTGTGGGTCGACATCTACAACTAAAACATGTAGTCCACTTAAAGCCATTGCAGCAGCTAAGTTAACTGTGGTGGTGGTTTTACCAACACCACCTTTTTGATTAGCTACTGCAATTATTCGAGTGTTTACCGGTTTAGGTAATGGTGGTAACTTCTTAATTCGTACATTTGGTACAGCTGTCTCAGTCACAAATCCTCCTAGACGTATTGTTTCACGTGAAACGTCTAGATGCGATCTTTTATTTACGGTTTAAGACAACTGCCCTGGTGGGCTCTAGGAGTAGGCCCTCGCCTAAGAACACCACTTCGTCCAGGATTAGGCCATGTTTTCGCATAGTGGGCTTGGCCTCAGCTAGCTCAATGTCGGCTTTTTCGCCCTTCAACAGGACTAGTTTCCCGTGGTGCTCCATCAGCGGCTCTCCCCAAGCGATCAGTTGAGCGACTGAGGCCACAGCTCTAGCGGTAACCACATCTGCCACTAACTGGCCGTGCATCTCCTCTGCTCGGGCTCGGTGAATTTGAATGTTTGTAAGTCCTAGCAAGTTGATGGTTTCCTCTAGAAACTCAACCCCTCGCTGCTTTGGTTCAATTAGATGCACGGCTAGATCAGGCCGAATGATTCCTAGGGCAATTCCAGGAAGTCCTGCCCCAGTTCCGATATCAATTAATGAGCAGCCTTCTGGAATTAGGGTTTCTAGCACAATTGAGTTGCCAATATGGCGATCCCAAACCTTGGGAGCTTCTCCTGGGCCTAATAGGCCCCGCTCAATAGCTGTGGTTTCGAGTATTCGGGCAAAGTTTGTGAGGCCGGTTTTGGCCTCTGGGTAAGCGGTTAAGACTGCTGTTTCACGTGAAACATTGGTCATGGGTGAGGTAGTACCACAATGTATCTGTTTGGCTCTTCGCCTTCAGATTCACTTGATGCACCTGCTGCCCCAACGGCATCGTGGATTACTTTGCGTTCAAAGGCGTTCATTGGGTCCATCTTGATTGGCTTTTTGCTAGAAAGTGCCTTTTTGGCGGCTTCGGTACCAACCTTGGTCAAGGCTGCTTTTTTAGTGGCTCTATGTCCTGCGACATCAAGCATTAAGCGACTGCGTTCTCCAGTTTCTCGCTGAACTGCCAGTCTTGACAGATCTTGTAGGGCTTCCAACACTGCACCATCTTCACCCACTAGGGAACTTAGTTCTCCGCCTTCGATTGCAACCAAGGCTCGGTCTCCTTCAACATCTAACTCAATATCTCCGTCTAGGTCGGCAATATCAAGTAATGCCTCTAGGTAGTCGGCAGCAATGTCTGCCTCACGTTCTAGCTCTTGAATTCTGTTCTCTTCCATTTAAACCTCACTAATAGGATAAATCCGAAATTTACTTTTTGCGCCTTTTACTTCTAGGTTGTTTCTTTGGCTGATTTCTTACTGGTGGTTCCTCGATTACATCGTGAGCCTCTGGCGTTGGCTCCACAATTCCTTTTTTAGCTTTCTTAATCTCTTTGCGCTTGAGCCAAGCGTCGTAGGCTGGTGAACCTGGTGTTGGTGAATTTCTAATTACCCAAAATTGTTGGAACATCGTCCAAACGTTTGTGGTGGACCAATAAATTAAAACACCAATTGGGAAACCAATACCGCCGACTGCAAAAATAATTGGGAAAACGTAAAGCAAAATCTTTTGTTGTTGAACCATTGGGTTGTTTGGTGCAGCGTTCTTTAAAATTAATTGTCGTTGAGTAATAAACGTTGTGGCCGACATAAAAATAATTAATCCGACTGTTAAACCAATTGTCGCAGCCTGGGAAGGGGTCTCGCCTGAGTTAAGCAAGGTTGCATAAATTGGCACACCAAAAACTTCAGCAGCTCTAGCTTGCTCAACCAGCTCCATATTATTTTGAAAGAGTCCTTGAGGTTTTCTGGTAGCAATTCCTTGCAGCACCCTAAACAAAGCAAAGAAGACTGGTGCTTGCAACAAGATTGGCAGACATGAAGCAAATGGGTTGGTCTTAGTTTCGCGATAAAGCTTCATGGTTTCTTGGCCAAGCTTTTCGCGATCATCTTTGTATTTCTTTTGAAGTGCTTGAATTTGTGGCTGAATAGCCTGCATATTTCTAGTTGCTCGGATCTGCTTCACAAATAGCGGGATTAATAAAATTCGAATCACAATTACTAAACCAATAATTGATAGCGCCCACGAGACTCCAGAGCGAGCACCAAACACTGGGGTTAACAATGAGTGGAAGGTAATTAGAATCCAGGAAACTATGTCTTCTAGTAGGTGGAATACCCACACAAAAGGCGCGAAGATAGTAGACATTTAGATGCTCACTTTGGTTGCGGTTATTGGGGTTTTTAACTGTTTTGGGGTTCCGTCAAGTTTTATGTCTGGCGTCCATTGACCTTTAGTTGGAATTGGGTCAACCCCTCCATGGGTGAATGGATTGCAGCGCAGCACCCGCCACGCCGACAACAAAAACCCTTTAACTGGTCCATGTGTCTTGAAGGCGGTGGCGGCATAGTTTGAGCATGATGGGTGCAATCTGCAAGATTGCGCCTTCATTGGGGATAAAACCTTTTGATAAAGCTTGATCAAGAATATAAATGGTGCGCTTAACAAATTGTTAAACATTTGCATTCACCTTGCTAATGCCTGTTTGAATATCTCTTTTTAAGTTTTCGGTTGGGGTGCTAGCCGCATTACTTAAAGCCCGAACCACGATTGCTTTTGGATTATTAAGCTGGGTGATCTCAGTCATCATGATGTGTCTTAAAACTCTGGTGACGCGGTGTCGTTGAACTGAGTTCCCAACTTTCTTAGAAACTGTAAAAGCGACTTGGCTAACTTCAGAATTTGTTTGTGGTAACCAGTGCAGCACCACTGAACCGCTTGGGGTTTTTTTACCTTTACTTAGAACATGGGCCACGTCGCCGCGACGGCGCAGCCGGTATTTAGCCGGCATCATTGAATTACTTAAGCCGAGATGTTGGAGCGGCCTTTGCGGCGACGAGCGCTCAAGATTGCTCGACCTGCACGGGTGCGCATCCGCTGACGAAAGCCATGCTTTTTGTGCCTACGTCTATTGTTAGGCTGAAATGTGCGTTTAGTGGTCACGATGGCTCCAAAACTAGTTTCGCGGATTGCGACCGTTTTGATCGCTGGCGGAGCATACCCCAAGGGGCTCAACCAAAATTGCAGGTGGTGTGGGAGCGCATTTTCTGGGTAGTTTGGTCACAGTTTGGTAGCGACACGCGGTTTTGTCCACATTTTTTGCCCCCCACCTTGATTTAAGGGAGGCCTTGGGGATAAGTTTCGCCCCCGCCTACATATCTGTGGACGAGAACCTACCCTTGAGGAGGTCTTGTGAAAGACACTTTAGATCTAGCTGATGTTTGGGCTAGAAGCTTGACCCATTTGTCCGATGTGTCCCTTTCTCCACAAGACCGGGCGTTTGTGGCTTTAACCAAACCTTTGGCGGTGATTGAGGGAACGGTATTGATTGCCAGCCCTAATGAATTTACTAAAGATGTTTTAGAAACCAGATTAAAACCTGTATTAACCGCAGCGCTCACCGCAGAGTTAGGTTATGAGGTTCGATTAGCCGTGTCGGTTGATCCTTCTATTGCACCAGCCCTTGATGAAGAGTTAACAGATGAGATGGCAGATGCAACTTATGCCAAGCCAAATTCAAATCCGGCAATTGACGAAGAGTCCAATAGACCAGGAACAGGATCTCCAGCTAGCCGAATTGATAGCGATAGTCGACTAAGCCCAAAATATAACTTTGATACATTCGTAATTGGTTCTTCCAATCGCTTTGCACATGCGGCTGCGGTTGCAGTGGCAGAACAGCCATCCAAGGCTTACAACCCACTATTTATTTATGGTGGATCAGGTTTGGGTAAGACACATCTTTTGCATGCAATTGGTCACTACACCCGAAGCTTGTATGCGGGTGCCAAGGTTCGATATGTCAGTTCAGAAGAATTTACTAATGAGTTTATTAACTCCATTCGAGACGACAAGGCCGCAGTATTTCAAAAGAAATACCGCGATATAGATGTTTTGTTAGTAGATGACATTCAATTCTTAAGCGGTAAAGTTCAAACCCAAGAAGAGTTCTTCCATACTTTTAACACATTACATAATGCAAACAAACAGATTGTGGTCACATCAGACTTGCCGCCAAAACAACTGCAAGATTTTGAAGATCGAATGCGCTCAAGGTTTGAGTGGGGATTAATAACAGATGTGCAGCCCCCTGACTTAGAAACTCGTATTGCTATTTTGCGCAAAAAAACAGCGCAAGAGCGTTTAAATGTGCCAGCTGATGTTTTGGAATTTATAGCTTCTAGGGTTTCTAGCAACATTAGAGAGCTTGAGGGTTCTTTAGTTCGAATTACTGCGTTCGCGAATTTAAACCGCCAGCCGGTAAATATTGATATTGCTGAGGTGGTTTTAAAGGATGTAATTCCTGAGTCAGTTGGCCCAGAACTCACTGCACCTTTAATTATGACTCAAGCTGCTGCTTATTTTGGGGTTTCTATGGATGACCTAACAGGTGCCTCAAGATCTAGGGTTTTGGTAACTGCTCGCCAAATTGCTATGTATTTGTGTCGCGAGCTAACAGATTTATCGCTACCAAAAATCGGTCAGGCTTTTGGTGGCCGAGACCACACCACAGTTATGCATGCAGATCGTAAAATTAGGCAGTTAATGGCTGAAAGACGAAGCTTGTATAACCAGATAGCTGATTTAACTGCTCGTATTAGGACGGAAGCCCGCAAGGGTTAACCATCCACGGTCTGGGGGTTAGTTGTGGATAACTCTTTAGGTTTCATGGGGGTAATTAGCTAGATTGTTTAAGTTATCCACAAGAAACATTAATTTGAATTTGTTAGGGTGTTTTGGTGGATAAATTAGGTGTGTTTATGCTCTGTTTATCCACAGTTAAACCTTAGGTAAATGGTGTTTGATCAGGATAATTGGAAGTTATCCACAAAACACACTATACCTACGACTACTACTAACTATTTAGATATGAAAATTAGGGCTATTAGTAGGTGTGGGTAACTTCAAAGACCTAAACCACTACCAATGGTTCAAAAAGTCTGGGACCATAACCACAACTAAACTACAAAGAAGTAATTAAAGGGGAAGTGTGAAGTTTCAAGTAGAGCGCGGGCCTTTCACGGAAGCTGTGAGTTGGGCTGCACGAACATTGCCATCTAGACCTGCCCGAGCAGAGCTCGCCGGGTTAATGATTGACGCTAAATCAGGCGAGATACACCTTTCAACATTTGATTTTGAAACTAGCGCCCAAGCCACAATAACTGCAAACGTTGCAACCCCTGGAAAAATACTTGTTAACGGAAAAATTCTGGCTGACATAACAAAAGCCCTACCTAATAAACCAATAACAATTGAAGTAACAGGAAACAGAGTCGAGTTAACTTGCGATAGGTCTAATTTCTTATTACCAACTATTCCCGACGAGAACTACCCAGCTCTTCCAAATCTTCCACAAAGTGGTGGAACGGTTAACGCAATCGAGTTTGCGAACGCCGTGTCAGCTGTTGCAACTGCGGCTGGTATGGACAGCACACTTCCAATGTTAACTGGAATTAAAGTGGAAATTTCTGGAGATAGCTTAACGCTAGCTGCAACAGATAGATATCGCTTAGCTGTAAAAGAAATTAAATGGACCCCAGATAATAATAAAATTGAGTTGCAGGCCTTAATTCCTGCAAGGAATTTAAATGACGCTGCTAAAACCATAGCTG
>Ga0315900_10001730_pt1 | contig 34538 bp, 52 predicted proteins | sample LakEriMetagenome_FD_203521 | JGI IMG/M metagenome (GOLD analysis project Ga0315900, IMG submission 203521) | Freshwater fungal communities from buoy surface, Lake Erie, Ohio, United States - Buoy 12 MA114 | ecosystem: Environmental > Aquatic > Freshwater > Lake > Lake biofilm | place: USA: Lake...
CGATTCAGGGCGTGGTCCAGCAAGTCGTCGCCTACCTCGCGCCGGCGATCAAGAACGTAGCCGACACATTCACGAACCTCGTCGGCTCGATCGGCGGGGCGAACATCGGCCAGGCCATCGGGGACGGGATCCTCCAGGGGGCACGGTTTCTCGCCGGCATCGGCGACTACATCATCCAGAACTTCTCGTCGGTCTTTCAGTACCTCTCCGGCGTCGGCGCGCAGTGGGGCGCGGTGGCCGACTTCATGAACCGGGCCGCGAACTTCATGTCGGGCGTGTTCAACGCCGCCCAGGCTGGCCTCGGAATGGTCGTCCTTGGGTTCGGGGCTGTCGTCGAGGGGATCGCAAGGCTGTTGCGCTCCGGAGGGAAGTTCCTCGGGCTCGATACCTCAATGCTCGATTCGGCCGTGGAAGGGGTTCGCGGCTTCAATGAGGAGATTTCCAACGGCATCACGGGAAACGTCAACGCTGCAGCGGCCGGATTCGACGCGGCCTTCAGTGCGAACGCTGGCCCCGTCGGGCAGGCCGTCGCCGGCCCGCTCACGACGGCCCTCGACGGCGCGATAGCCCAGGCCCAGGCCTCGGCCTCGCAGATCGAGGAGTCTGGCAAGGGAGCCGCGGCCCAGGTCGTCGAGGCGTCCCAGGTGGCCGCGGAGCCGCAGGCCCTGAAGGCCGTCGACTCGCGTTCGAGCGAGGGAGTCGCCGAGATGTTCCGGCTGATGCGGGGCACGGGCGCGGATGTCCAGGAGCGGCAGCTCGCCGTGCTCGAGGACATCGCCGCCACCCTGGACAGCCAGGAGCAGGACACCCCATTCGCGATCGAGGGGGCCTGACGCCATGGCATGGGTCGACTACCAGCGGAAACCGACGGGCCTGTCCGGCAAGTACGGCGAGAGCCTGCGCTGCACCGAGCGGTGGCAGATCCGCGTCGACAGCCCGCTCACGTCGAAGGCCGAGATCCTGGGCGGCGTCACCGCCGAGATCGGGATCACCTGGGGCTCGCCCCACTGGGAGTTCCCCGGGCTCCTCGCCCAGGAGTTCGATCTCCAGCCCGAGAGCGACGACGGGATGCGGTGGATGCTCACGGTCCAGTTCTACTCGCCGCCCCCGGGAAAGAAGATCACAGAGAACGGGATCCCCGAGGACGTGTGGGAGCGGTCCGGCGGGACGACGAGCGTCCCGGCGTTCACCGACATCGACGGCGAGATGATCGTCAACTCCGCCGGCGATCCCCTGGAGGGCCTGGAGCGCGAGCGCGAGGAGACGAGCTGGTCGCTGACCAAGTATTACGCCGACGAGACCGACCTCGACGACGACATCGAGGCCGCCGCAGGGGCGCTCAACCAGACCGAGTGGGCAAACCAGGACGCGAAGACCTGGAAGTGTTACTTCAAGGGCTCGAAGAAGCAGACGATCAGCCGCCTCGACGGCGACGATGACGGCGGGAATCTGGAGTTCATCGAGAGCCGCTGGGAGTTCCGCCTGGAGCCCGACACCTGGAAGGCCAAGCCGTGGGATGTCGGCTTCATGGAACTGATCGACGGCGGGTCCGGCTCCGGATCGGGCGAGCGGCGGGCCATCGTGGGGAGCGACGGGAAGGCCGTGAAACAGCCCGTCGCCCTGATGAGCGACGGCACGGCCAAGCCTGCGGGCGAGCCGCCGGACGTGATCAACGGCGGCGCAGGCGTCGACCTCTACCCGACCGCGGACTTCGACACGATCTTCGGCACGCCGAGGCAACTGCCCGATGGCTCGTAAGGTCACGTTCAACGAGAACGACGCCCGGCGGATCGCGGCGGCCACGCGGGCCTATGAGCGTGGAAACCGCGATCAGCCGCCGATCAAGTTCCGCGCTGCTGGCGGCGACGACGGCGAGCCGGTGCGGATCGGCAAGACCTCTACCGAGTGGGCCAAGGGCACCACGCGGACGATCACGCTCTGGGAGACCGGCACGCCGCCGAACGAGACGCAAGGCGGCGGGACGCTGGAGGGATGCGTGAACAAGTTCGGCACGGTCGGGGCGAACAAGTGGGTCGCCCTGATGCGTGGCGTGAACGGGAAGTTCTACCTGATCGCGGCGGAGTGCTGATGGACATCCTCGCGGCCCTCGCGTCCGACCCGACGGCCCTGCCGCTGTGGGCCGTGCTCGCGTTCGCGGCCAGCATGTACCCGGTGGGGATGCTGTTCGGGTGCCAGTCGTGCTGCCAGGTCTGCCAGTCGTGCTGCCGCGACGAGGTTGGCCAGGTCGTGATCGACTTCGCCCTGGAGGGTACGGGCGAGCAACTCGCGAAGGCGACGCCGTGGGGCGGGATCCACGCCTTCAGCTTTGAGAGTGTCCCGATGCGTGTCGATCCGCTCGACGAAAATCCAGGCTGGCAGAACTGGGCCAACGCCTACCCGATGTTTTTTTTGGAGGGTCAAGAGAGCGGCGCGCGTGTCTTGATGCCAGCACTTGCAAACGACGACGGAACCTATTCGCCGTGGCTTAACCCGATCCACGGGCTTGCCATTGGAAACACAGACGACACGGAGTTTGTCGACGGCGAGTCTGTGTCCGTCACGCCTCGCCCAGCCCTGGAGAACGTCGTCGAGTCCAACCTGACAGCCGTTGTTTCGCCGTGCCCCAAGCCGAGCGTTTTTTACTCCGACACGGTCGCCGCCTCATTTGTCGGGACTCGCGGAAAGTGGCAGGCCGCAGACCCACAGCCGGACTTGTATTTTGACTGCCAGTCCGACGAGGGGACGGTGATCTTTGATGTCCAGGATCACGACGACCGCCAGCCGGAGTTCTGCGATGATTGCACTCCATCGGTCAAGCGATTTGCCGCACACCCTGGATCATTCCTGCTAAATCCATGCTGGACATCAGGCAACAACTCCGAGCTAGGAAGTTTCAACCGATACTTTCTGACGGCCGAACGCAGCGGGCTATCCGTAGCAGTGAACCTGATGCGGTACGGCCCAAGGTCTGCCGACAACTGTCCGGAAGAAATAACCGCAAGTGCGGTGGCGTATTGGATTGGCATCGGAAACCAGTATTGCACGAAGACAACCGACTACACGCTCGCCGCCGATGAGCAAGACTGCTCGCCGTTCTCCGCCTGGCCAACCGAGACCGAGATCGAGGGCCCGGGGGCCTTCGAGGAGCAGCTCGTCACGCTCTCGGCGACAAGCAATTTCGGTTCGGGATTCTTTGGGGTCGCCACCGATCCGGCAGGCGTCCCAGGCGTGGACGACGGGCCGCTGACGGCGGCCACGGTCGTCGATCCCGGCAGCGCCTACGCCGAGATCGGCCGCAAGGAGCCGACCGTGACGCTGTCACACGGGACCGGATCCGGGGCCGACCTCGCCATCACATGGACCGAGACCGAAGACGAGCAGTCGAGGCCGGTCTGGCAGATTGCCAGCGTGGCGGTCGGATCGGGCGGCGGCGGGGCCGACTACACCCACGGCTCGACGCTGACTGTCGATTTTGATGTGCCCGTCTACGAAGTCGAGCCGGCCTACCTCGAGGTCCGATGCGTCCGCGAGGAACCGACGCTGGCGATCAACGCCTACAACGGCGGTTCGGGGCTGACGGTCACGTTCGCGCTCTCTGCGGAAGCGGGGCCGCCGCCCTATTGGGCGCTCGATTCGATGACGATCACCGACGGCGGAACCGGCTACACCTACGGAGACTTGTTTGATGTCGCCGGTGCCACTGGCGACGACCTCGTTGAGGGTTTCACGTTCGGCACGCTCACGACCACGATCACCGAGCCGACGCTTTCTTTGATCGGCGGCAGCGGCTACCAGGCCGGCACCGGCACGACGGCCGAATTGTCGATCACGCTCGCCTCGCTCGGGGGATCGCCCGAGACCTGGGAAATCGACAGCGTGGCCATCGACTACGCCGGGTCGAGTTATCAGGTGGACGACGTGTTCACGGTCGTGAAGGCCAGCGGCGACGTGGAGGTCTATCAGGCCACAGTCCGCGTTACCAGCGTCGACGGCAGCGGTGCGATCACTGGCGTGGCGATCGACGGCGGCGGTGCCTACTACCACGAGACGGGCGTGGTCGAGTCCTTGGACCTGACGTTCAACAACGGCCAGTTCTACCGCGTGACCGGTGAGATCGACTCGGTCGAGGTCTACGGCGGCGGCCGGTACTACGAGACGGACGCGACGCTTCCAGCCCTGGTCGCGGACATCACGATCGACATCTCGCAAAAATCGCCGAGCGACGGCGCCGGGGCCTCGATCTTGGCCGTCGTCGACGACGATCCGACGAGCGAGACCTTCGGGCAGATCACAGGCCTGACGTTCGCCAACGGCGGAGACGGCTACCTCGCCGTCCACGACGAGCCCGGCATCTGCGCGGGTCCGGGTGGCGTGTATCGAGCGAACTATGCGGCCTGCGGAGGTTTCGCTGCCGAAGACATGACCGGCCGCGGCTTCCTCTTCAAGCGGGCATGTCCCGACTACACCTACGACATCACCATCCAGCCGGCGGGCTCCTGATGCTCTGCGACTTCCTCTTCGAACACGACGGCGACCGGCTTCGGGCGACGTGCGCCCGCTGCGGCCGCGTGGCTCGCGTGAAGAGCCGCCGCGTCTACGCCGCCTGCCGGGCGTCGGCCCAGCCGATCAGCCGCCAGCAGCTCGCCGACATCGTCTCCAGCGGCGCCGACCCGGACGGGTGGAAGCCGGCGAAGATCGGCGACCTCCTGGAGCGGGGCCTGAAGGCGGTCGGGATCACAGAAGCGCGGGTCACTCGCTGGACTCGCGCCCGGGAGTGTGGATGCTCGGCGAGACGCTCGGCGCTCAACGCGTGGGGCGAGCGGCAACAGCGGAGGATCCGCAAGGCCGCGAAGGCTGTCGCCCAAGCGTATTTCGGCCAGTAGGCCCAGGCCGCTCGATTGACTCACGGCCCACCGGGGCCACACTGCCAGACACGACCACGGAGGCAAGGATGCCAAAGGGACAACACGGCGGCGACCCGATCACCGAAATGGCCCGCCGTCTGTGCGCGGCTCACCCGGACGCTCCGGCGAAGACGCTGGGTCGTCGCCTACACGCGGAGGCAAACGGTGCGATCACGCTGGCCGCGGCCTACAACCGCATCCGCCGGCAGTTCGGCATCTGCGGCGAACTGCACCGCCGGAAAATGCAGAACATCACGCCACGGGCCAAGCGGCAGGCGGGCCAGGCTCCGGCCATGCCGCCATCGAAGGCCGAGCCGTGGGGGCCGTGGGTCCTGGAGACCACAGGACTCGTCGGCGTTCTGTCCGACATCCACGTTCCGTATCACGACGAGGTCGCCCTGAAGGCGGCCGTCGATCAACTGAAGGGCGACCGGGTCGACGCTTTGGTCCTGAACGGCGACGTGGCCGACTTCTACGCGATCAGCCGCTACACGAAGGATCCGCGAAAGCGGAACTTCAAAGGCGAGGTTCAGGCCTGCCGCGACATGCTCGCCTGGATCCGCAGTCAGTTCCCCGAGATCCCGATCGTGTTCAAGAGCGGAAACCATGAGGAACGTTTTTCCCACTGGCTGTTCCAGCACGCCCCGGAGATCTCCGACGAGCCGCGGATGGGCTTGGATCAGTGGCTCGACATGGCCGACCACGGGATCGAGTTCGTCGACAACCAGCGGCCGATCATGGCCGGGTCGCTGCCGATCCTCCACGGCCACGAGAAGGGCAAGGGCATATCGGCGCCGGTGAATCAGGCCCGCGGGGCCTTCCTGCGGCTCCACCACACGGTCCTCGAGGGCCACGGCCACCGGACGAGCGTCCACTGCGAGCCCGACATGTTCGGCAGCGAGACGACCTGCTGGTCCACGGGCTGCCTTTGCGAGATGCACCCCGAGTACGCCCGGATCAACAAGTTCAACCACGGGTTCGCGAGCGTCCAGGTCCACGCCGACGGGCAGTTCGACGTTCACAACTTCCGCATCGTGGCCGGTCGCGTGAGGTCGTCGTGATGGGCCACGTCTTCAAGATCGCCGGTCGGGTCTGGCGATGGCGCTACCGTGTCATGCGGGCGAACTTCGGCCTCTGCGACTACACGAGCCGCCAGATCACGATCGACGCGTCGCGGTCACACGACGGCCAGGTGAGGCTCGACACCGAGATCCACGAAGCCCTCCACGCGCTCCAGGCCTTCGCCACGGAGGAGCACACGGCGGAGGTCGCGGCGACGCTGGCCGAGATCTTGTGGAAGCTCGGCTACCGTCGGACGGACGCTGTGGACGGCCGGGGGTATATCGGCAAATGACGCCCGATGTCTGGCTCAACGCCGAGCAGCTCGAAGACGCGGAGCGCCAGGCCCGCCGGTTCTCGGGAGCGTGGACCGGAACGAGCGGGTCGCTCGCGGCCCTGCTCGTCCACACGATCAACATGGTCCGCCATCTCCAGGAGAAAGCCCGCATGCCCACGCCCGCCGAGAACCTTCTCGACATCGCGGCCCGCACCATCCGTCAACGCCGCACGACCTACGGACCGCCCGGAGAACACTTCGCGAAGACGGTCGCGGCCGTGAACGCGATCTTCGGCCACAAGCTCCGCGAGCCGCTGACCGTGGCCGACTGGGCCCAGATCATGATCCTCGACAAGCTCGCCCGCCATCAGGGCGCGGCGAAGAGTGCCGACACGCCGGTCGACCTCGCCGGCTACGCGGCCTGTCTCGCCGAGGTCGAGGCCGACGAATGTTCGACGCTGTCGTCGTGATCTCGCTCGCCCGCAGGCCCGACCGGCTGGAGGCCTTCTGGGGCCGCCTGCCGGCCGACTGGCCGCTGCCCAGGCCGATCGTCGTCGAGGCCGTGGACGGACTCCTGGAGGCCGCTCCGGCATGGTGGCAGACCGTGCCCGGGGCGTGGGGCTGTGCCCGCTCACATCACCGGGTCCTGGAGTGGGCCGCCGCCGGGGGCGGCGAGCGGCTCCTCGTGCTCGAGGACGACGTGACGTTCGTCGCCGACTTCGCCGCCCGGATCACGGCCCTCGACGTGCCGGCTGACTGCGAGCAGCTCTACCTCGGCGGCCAGCATCTCGCCACGCCGGCGCCGGTTCCCGGCCGGGCCGACATCGTCCGCGGGACGAACGTCAACCGCACCCACGCCTACGGCGTCTTTGGCCGGCCGGCCCTGGAGAAACTCCGCGACTGGGTCGGCGCGCCTGACTGGAAGTGCCGGCATCACGTCGACCACCGGTTCGGCGAGCTGCACCGATCCCGCGGCGTGAACGTCTACGCCGTCCGGCCGTGGCTGTGCGGCCAGGCTGAGGGCCGCTCCGACATCACCACGCGAACCCACAAGGCCCGCACATGGTGAAATCCTGGGACTTTTGGGACACGTTGGCCGGACGTGTCACCGGCTGCGACCCGTGGCGGGTGTTCGACTTGGTCGGCGGGCCAGAGTACCGCCGGATCCGCCAGGCCGCGGAGGTCGCGAGCGACAAGACGTGGAACGGGATCTTCGCCACGCTCCAGCGGATGACCGGCTGGTCGGCCGATCGCGTGGCCCAGCTCCAGCGCGACGAGTGGCAGGCCGAGCTCGCCGGCGTGTTTCCGATCCGCGAGAACTGCGGCCGGGTCGGGCCGCACGATCGGATCATCACCGACACCTACTTCGACGCCGAGCAGATCCGCACGCTCGCGCATACGATCGGCCTGCCGCCGACAGTCGAGATCGTCGCCGCGTGGGATGCCAAGTTCACGGGCACCTACTGGCGTTCGCCGGCCGCCCGCGACATCGTCCAGCACGTCGGTGACAACCCGCGGAGCGACGTGGCCCAGGCCAAGTCGGCCGGCGTGCCGGCGGTCCGCTACGCCGGGGGCGGGGCGACGCCGCTGGAGAAGACCCTCGACGCGGCCGGCCTATGGGAGATCGCGGGGGCGGCCCGCGCGGCCCGGCTCCAGAATCCGCACGCCCCGGACTCGCCCGAGGCAGCATGGTGGGAGGCATCCGCCCGGGCGAACGTGCCGTTCGTGCTCGCGGCGGCCGCCCTGCTCCGCGAGTACGTCGAGATCGCCCGGCCCGATCGCGTCCTGTTCGTCAGCCGCGATTCGCTGCTCCTGCGGCAGGCATGGGACTGCCTCTACCCCGCGATCCCGTCGGAGACGTTCTGGGCGAGCCGCGAATGCCTGCGGCAGCCGAGCGCGGAGTTCGTCGAGTACGCCCGCCGGGCGGCCCGGGGGAACCTGTTCGTCGATCTCCACGGCACCGGCCGCAGCCTCCGCCAGTTCCGCGAGGCGACGGGTATCGACATGGCCTACGTCTTCATCTGCGGGCAGGCCCGGCTCCAGGCCCACGCCCCGGCCCTCGTGCCCCTGCGGGGCATCGGCACGGGGACGGCGATCGAGGTCGCGAACTACCACACCCAGGGCCGCGTCCTCGACGTGGTCGACGGTCAGCCCGTGCGGGCGGACCTCGAGTACGACCTCGCCCCCGTGCTGGTCCAGCAAGCGGCCACGCTCGCTGGCGTGGCGGCGTGCTGCCGGCAGCCCCGCGGCGTGACGGCGGACCATGTGGCCCTGTTCGCGGAGGCGGTCAGGAAGGCGGTCCCGCGCGAGCTGCTCCGCCAGCATCAGGTCGAGCATCGGGCGCGGTGATCAGCCGGCGGTCGCCGGCGGCACCGACAGAGGCCTCGGCGAAACGCCGCGGCGGGCGGCCGCGACCTGGGCCGGGTCAACGTAGGACGCATACGCGACCTTCGAGCCCGGGGCGTGGCCCAGGTGACGCGGAGCGGCCCCCGGCTCCTGGATCTCCACGTCGGTCGCGGACGTTCGCCGGACCCACTTCCAGGTTCCCGGCCTGACGCCGGCCCGCCGGACGAGCGTCCGGACCTGATCGCTGAACGTCTCGTGCGAGCCGAGCCACGGCGTGACCAACTCTCGCGGGCACCGCACGAGCGAGGCCCGCAGGGCCTCCATCGTCGCCTCCGACAGACGGAACACCGTGAACCGGCCGGTCTTATTCTGGTCCCACGCCACCACGCCGTCCTCGGTCACTTGATCCACTCGCAGCCGGCGGACCTGATCCTCCCAGCGGAGGCCGCTGTCATATGCGACGCGGATCGCGAGCGACCACCACTCCGACCGCCGCAGCCCGCAGCGGTGCCACCGCGGAAGCGACCGGCAGGCGACCAGGAGCCGCTCAATCTCGTCGCGGGTCCAGGCGACCGGGGCCTGGTGCGGCACGCGGACGCGGCGGACGCGCCGCATCAGCGACACCGGATCGACGAGGCCGTCGTCCACGGCAGACCGCCACAGGCTCAACACCATCTGACGCTTCGACCTGGCCGTGGACGGCTTGACGGTCTGCCCGTATTCGGCAAGCCACGCCGACACGAGTTGCGTGTCGAGTTCGTCGAGCCGAACGGCGTGCCCGGCCCAGCGGTCGAGCAGGCGGACGACGATCTCATACTGCCGCAGCGACTCACGATCGAGCGGATGCGTGAGCGCGTAGTGGCCGACGTAGTCGGCGAGCGTCTGCGGAGTGGATTGGCGAATCATGGATGCACCATGTCATGTAGTTCGCATCCATCGCGTAGGCGGCCGCTTCGTGCGGCACGGTTGGTCATTTGCTCAAAAATCTTGCCGCACAATCAAAACAATCCCTACAGGGGGATAACCCCCTCCATATTGCATCGGTCTACGGAACCGAAGGTTGAAGGTTCGAGCCCTTCCGGGTGTAGTCGGCTCCGCTGGTCCACCATATGGCCGCGGCGCCGGACGAGGCAAATCCGGTGGCCTGGGTTGATTCAGGCCGCCGGACACCTACGATCCGGAGGATATGAGCATGATCATCGACAGGACCGGCCGGCAGCTCTGCACGACCGCCGAAGCCGCCAAGGAGTTCGGCTGCTCGACGCGGCACATCCGCTCGCTCGCCCGCGACGGCGTCCTGTGGTCGAGGGTGGAATCCCCCCGAGTGGTGCTGTACGATCTCAGCGAGATCAAGCGGGTCGCCAAGGAGCACCAGGCGAAACGCAAGCGGAGAGGCGGACGCCCGCCGAACGGATCCCGCGCCGCCTGATCGACTCCACCGGAGTTCGATCGCCATCAGGCAAAGCAGCTCCGCGACGCCCTCTAGCGCCGCTAGCAACGGCGTTTGATGCGAGAAAAAGCCACCTGTTTTTCTTTCTGGATTTGGGCTTGACCAATCTCCGATAAGTGTTTTAGAGTCTCGCCCGCGTCATGGATGACACGGGTGACCGTGACAACCAGTGCAAGGAGGCACGCATGAACGCCCAAGTCTGGATCGAGATCGTGATCGTCGTCCTGCGGCTCGTCGCCGCGGGGCTTGCCGGCTGACGCCGGTTTTTAGCCTGTCCCCTAAATCAGATAAGTGAGGATGGCATGGACGCCACAGACCGCCAGCCCGGAGACGCCGAAGCCGCCGCCGCGGCCGCCGGCATGCAGGACACCTACGGCCGGCCGCCGGCCGGTCACGCGATCGGAGACACGATCACCTGGCGGGATGCGATGGGCGTCCTTCGTCAGGGCCGCGTCGAGATGGCCGGCGACAATGGCCGGCTCGCCGTTCGCGACGGCTACGGGATCCCGCATGTGATCGAGACCTCGCAGATCGCGAGGCTTTGATGCACCGCAGCGGCAACCATCGTGCGGACTGGAGGGTCGGACCGTGGCAGGCGTTCTGCCGCCGCAAGGCCGACATCCTCCGGAAACTCGTGGCCCCGGGGCGGGTGCTGGAGCGGCTCGTGGCCGACGCCCGCCGCGTGGCCGTCGACACCTACCACATTCCGGCCGGGTCGGCCCTGTTCCTGCGGGCGAAGGCCGCGCTCGACGACTTCCGGCCACTGGCCGACGACACGGAAGGCGAGGTGTTCGAGTGAGCGTGTGGCACGGCATCGCGATCGCGGTCGGCTCGTTCGCGATCACGTTCATGTTCATCGCGGTCGCCGGGATCGCGCTCGTGGTGAATCGACTTCAGGAGGAGCGGTACGGCATCGGATGCCGGTCCGCAGGATGCCGGCGGAGCCGGTCTGGCAACGGATGCGACCTGTCGCGGACGGCGGAGCACGCCCGCGACCCTTTCAAGGGAGACGCGTGATGGCGATCAAGATCGAGCGCGGCATCAGCCGCGGAGCGGTGCGGGTTGTTTTGTACGGGACCGAGGGCATCGGCAAGAGCACGCTCGCGGCCCAGTTTCCGGCGGCCGTGATCCTCGACACCGAGGACGGGACGCGGCAGATCGACTGCGACCGCGTGCGGTGTGCCGACTGGATGACGCTCCAGGGTGCGCTGGTCGAGCTGGGCGGCAACGCCCAGGGCTTCCAGACCGTGGTGGTCGATTCGGTGGACTGGGCGGAACGGATGGCCCTCGAGCACATGCTGCGGAAGGACGGGAAGCGGTCGGTCGAGGACTACGGGTTCGGTAAAGGGTTCGTGAAACTGGCGGAGGCGTTCTCCGCGTTCCTCGGCCTGGCCGACAACCTGATCGACCGCGGCGTCAACGTCGTGTTCGTCGGGCACTCGACCGTGAAGCGGACCACGCCCCCCGACCTCGACGAGGGCTGGGACCGCTACGAACTGAAACTCTCGCGACAGGTCGCCCCGCTCGTGAAGGAGTGGGCCGACGCCCTGCTGTTCGCGAACTACCGGACGCGGCTCGTCGAGGGCTCCGACGGCCGGACGCGGGCCAAGGGCGGCAAGGAGCGGATGCTCTACGCCGAGCGGACCGCCGCCTTTGACGCCAAGAACCGCTACGGCCTCGGGGCCGAGCTGCCCATGACGATCGAGGCCCTCGCGGCCTTGTTCGAGGGGCAGCGTGCGACGAATGCCGTGCCGGCGCGGCCGCTGGGCTGGATGGAGCGGGTCGCGAAGGCCCAGACCGTCGAGGCCCTGGGGCAGATCGCCGACGAGGCCGATCAGGCCGTGACGGCCGGCGACATGACCGAGAGCCAGCGGAACCGGCTCGACGCCGAGATCAACCGCCGCCACGACGAGCTCGACCCACAGGAGGCCACGGCGTGACGACCTGGAAGAGTTTCGCCGAGATGCGTGGCGACCACGAGCCGCGCGAGTGGATGCGGTGGTCGGAGTTCCTTGCCGCGGTACTGGCCGAGATCCCATGCCTGGGCGTGTGGGACATCCGGCAGGCCGTGCGGCGATCCACGCGACCGGAGAAGCGGTACGGGCACTACCGCTACACGAACGAGCACATGGACGCGGTCCGAGCGTATGCGGCCCGCATGGGTTTGACCAAGGAGACGACGCATGTCTGACGAGGCGATCAACTGGGGCGATTGGGGCGGCGACGAGCAGGAGGCGAAGCTCCTGCCGGCAGGCGAGTACGATGGCACGATCACGGTCGCTACCTGGGCCCACGCCGACTGGGCGGCGGCCAAGATGCCCGAGAGCGGCGGGCACATCCTGAAGGTGAAGGTCGAGATCGACGCCACGGCCGGCTACGCCGAGGCCTGGACGAACATCCCGCGGGTGAAAAATCGCCGCTGGCAGTTCCGCCAGGTGTGCGCGTCCGCGGGGGTCGAAGGCCCGAGCAAGGACGGCCCAGCCTGGAGCCCGGCCTGCCTCGTCGGCCGTCGGGTGCGGGTCGCGACCTCGATCTACACGAACGAGCGGACCGGCGACTCGAAGGTCCAGATCGACAAGTGGTTCCAGGCCGAGGCCTGGACGCAACCCGAAGCCGGCCAGCCGAAGGCGGAGCCGGCGAAGACCGTGGCGAAGCGGACGCCGACCCAGAAGGCCGACGCGGCCTCCGGCGCGATCCCGAACGACGACATCCCGTTTTGAGGCGAGACCATGGCAACGCTTCACAAGTTCGATGTCTTCCCCGGTACGACGACCGTCTACCACTGGGCCGGCGAACAGGTCGAGGTCGATGGCGAGCCGATGGTTCGGCTCGGTCACGGAACGATCGTCAAGTCGGACGGCTACCACGCGAGCCTCGCCGACGCGAAGCGGGCGGCAGCCGACCGCATCGACGCGGTTCGTGCGGACCTGGCGGCACAAGCCGCGCAACTGCGGCAGGAGGCCGACGCATGGAATGGGTGATCCGCGAGCACGGAACGGCGATCGGTGTCGGCTCCGCGGTCGACATCGTTGTCGGCCGCCTGGAGTACCTCGTCGAGCGGCAGCCGAACAACCCGCGGCTGTTGCTCGCCGAGGCCCTGGACTACGCCCGCGCGCTGCGGGGATGGGTCCAGGCGAACCAGCCGCCGTTCGTGATTCGCGGACTGGTGACGGGTGACGGGCCACACGGCGTGGACACATGGGACGGACCAAGGCCAGGAGGCAAGCCGGGGCCGATGAGCGACGGATGACACGACAGGCCGCTCCCGGCCGCAGGGGCTGCCATCACCGGCCCCGGGGAGAGCGCAGCGGGTGGACGCAACATATCGCCCGTAGTCGACCGCCGACGGCACTCCTTCCGCCGTGCGATCGACCGGCCGCCCCACGACACGGGGCAAACACACGGAGGAACGGATGCCCGCCAAAACCAAAATCGACCGCGAACGCGTCCGCGAGCTGCTCGCCCAGGGCATGAAGGTCCCGCAGATCGCGATCCGCCTGGGCTGCAACCGGGTCACGCTCTACCAGATCGCGAAGGGGGAGAAGCGATGACGACGCCCCCGTGGATCACGCCGCCGCCCGAGGCGGTGCTGCCGCTGTTCATGCAGGCCAGCCGGCCGGCGGACGCCGGGGCTGCCGCCGGGGCGGCGTGTCTGGCGAAGGCCGAGCGGACGACGGCGTTCGACGCCGACCGGGCTCGGGCCGCGGTGCTCGAGCTCCTGGCCGACGGCGTCGCCCGCAGCGGCGAGGAGATAGTGGACCACTGCGAGCGGCTGGGGCTCGTGCCCCACGACGCCCGGGCCTTCGGGCCGGTGTTCGCGGCGCTGGCCCGGCGTGGGCAGATCGAGTCCGTCGGGTTCGCGGCCCGCAGGAAGGGTCACGGGACGGCAGGGGCGCGGGTGTGGCAGATCACGGCGGCGTCGCGGTGACGTGCGGCCGGTGGTTGGATAAACGAAAGGAGGCCGTTATGCGGCTACTGAAGACGGAAAACAGGAAAATCGGTGTCGACGAACTCAATATTTCTGATTCATACCAACGGACCATTGTTCCCGGTCGCGTGAACAGGATCGCGAAGAACCTGGACCAGGACGCTTTCGGATCGCTGACGGTGGGGCAGCGTCGCGACGGAACCTACTGGGTTGTGGACGGCATGCAGCGGCTGACTGCGGCCAGAAAACTCGGGATTGTGATGGTCCCGTGCGACGTTTTTCAATCTGAAGGCCAGGAGCACGAAGCAAGGGTTTTTCGCCTGAAAAACAGAGAGCGAACGAATGTTTCGTCTGTCGCATTGTTTCGGGCCCAACTGACGGAGGGCGACGAACAAACCCTGGCGATCGCAGATGCCGTCAAAAAATCTGGCTTCAAACTGGGCCTGGACAACCACTCGACGAAGTGGCCGTACATCAGGGCCGTGAAAGCGCTCGAGCGCTCGTTTCAGCGTGTCGATGGGTCTGGCTTGATATTGGCCCTGTCAGTCTTGGCAGACGCTTGGCCAGGAGAGGACGGGGCGCTGCAAGGCGACATGATCGAGGGCGTGTGTTGGTTCATCAAGAAACACCCAGACTTTGATCGAGATCGGCTTGTGAGTCGACTCAGCAAGAAGTCGGTCACTGGAGTGATCCGCGCTGCGGACGCAAACCACAAACTTGGAATGGACCGAGATTCGTCTTCATACGGCAGGTCGCTCGCGACGTACGACGCCATCGCTTTCATCTACGCGAAGGGTCTGCGGCGAAAGAAAGTCGAGGCCTGACGAATGGCCGGTGAATGGCTGCCCATCGACATCGCCCTCGACCAGAAGCCCGAGGTCCAGGAGTTGATCGACATCACCGGCGAGCCGGTCGAGGTCGTCTGCTACCGCCTCTGGAAGCTCTGGGGGTGGGCGAGTCTGAACAGCGACGACGGAACGATCCGGACCACGCCCGCGAGGCTGGGCCGGACGTGCGGCGGCGACGAGCGATTCTGGCAGGCGGTCGAGACCGTCGGCTGGATCCGGTTCGCCGAAGGCGGGACGGCCGAGATCCCCGGGTGGGGTCGCAGGTTTTCCCAGTCTGCCAAGTCCCGCGCCCTGCACCTTGAGAGGGCAGGCCGGGCAAGGCAGGCAAGCGCGGATGGTGCGCCGAGGCGCAGCAAAAGCGCACGCGACGAGTGCGCTCAAGCGCAGCAAAAGCGCACCAGAGGAGAGGAGAGGACAAATTCTCCTCCTCCACCACCCCCGGACGCTGTCGCGGACGGGGAAGCCCTGCGGGCGGCATGGAACGCGGCGGCCAGGGCCTGCCCTGCCCGCATCAAGCCCTACTCGGCCGATGCCCTGCCGTCGGCCACCCTGGACCGGCTCGCCGAGCCTGGGTGGCTCCAGGAGGCCATGCAGGCGATCGAGCGGCTTCCGGGCTGCCGGTTCTTTACCAGCCCCGTACCGCTGGCCCAGTTCTCCGGCGTGAAGGCCGGGAGGCGGTTCACGGCCAAGGTGATCGAGCAGGAGTTCGACGACCCGAGGCGGGCGGCGCCGGTGACCGGCCCGAGATCCGCAGACGACCGACGCCCGGCATCCGAGGCGGCGGCGGAGTGGCAGCGCAAGGCTGCGGACCCCGAGGCGGCTCGCCGCCGTCAGGAGTACCTGGAGGCCAAGGCCCGCAAGGCCCAGGCCAAGGCCGAGCAGGCAGACGAACCGCGGCGTCGCGTCGACACCGACGGCGATTTCGAGGCGGCCCGGGCGGCCGTGCTGCGGAAACTGCGGGAGGGTGCGGCATGATCCCCGAACGCGAGAACATCCCGGGCCAGATCGCCGAGGCGATCTTCCCGGGGAAGAAGGTCCGCCGCCTGACGATCGACCTCGAGGTCGGCTGTCTGGCCACCGTCGAGGCCGAGGTCTTCATCGGCGACGAGCTTCGGACGGTGCTCGGGATCATCGGCACGAGTCCGGCGTGGAGGTTCGTCGACGAAGACCAGGAGGGCGAGTCGTGATCCTCCCCATCACCCCCGAGCAGCTCCGCGACTGCTGCGACGAGATCTATCGCCCCGGAGGGTACGACCACGCCCCGGCCCAGGTCCTGATCGACCACTTCACGGGCCAGCCGAACACGACGTTCCTCCGGGTGTCGTTCCCTGAGAAGTTCACCCACGCGTGCGCGTGCAAGTTGGACGCCCTGCGGAAACTCGTGCTTGAGCGGTTCGGCCGGGACGCGAACGTCGTGTTTTGCGTGTACCTCGACTTGATCGACGTGAACCAGATGGCCCGGCATGCCGTGGCGATCGCAGACAGGTAGGCGTCCCCGTGATCGCTGGATTCAACCGCCAGCCCGGCTACCGTGGCGGGTCGCATGGATGCGACCTCGATCACGTTCGAGATCCCCGGAGACCCGATCCCGCAGCCGCGGGCACGGTTCGCCAACGGCCGGGCCTACACGCCGGACCGGCGCGGCCTGAAGACGTACAAGGCCGCGATCGGCATGGCGGCGGCCATGCGGGCCAAGTGGGCCGGCTGGCAGGCATCGGCCGGGCCGCACCACGTCGAGATCCGCGCGGTGTTCGCCCGACCGGCTTCGCACCTGGCCAAGGACGGCACCGTGAAGCCGTCGGCGCCGGCGTTCCCGGGCCGGAACTGCGGCGACCTGGACAACATCGAGAAGGCCGTGTGGGACGCGATCACGGTCGCCGGCGGCGTGTGGCACGACGACACCCAGGTCGTGAGCCATGGCGGAGCCAAGCGGTACGCGGGCCGTGGGGAGCAGGCGAAGCTGGTCGTCGAGATCCGGAGGCCGCCGACATGAAGTCGAAGCCCCTGCGGCAGCGCGACGGGTCGAGCCGGCTCGCCGGTCGGGCTGCCGGACGGCTCACGGCTCGCCAGATCAAGGCGATCACGCGAGCCTGGGAGGCCGGGGAAAGCCAGCAGGAGATCGCCAGGAAGGCAGGGCTTGGCGTCGCGTTCTTCAAGGCGCGGCTTCTGGACCAGCTCGCCCACTTGGCCCGTCGCCCTCGCCGGGCATGCAGCGGCCGCCGCGTGTCCGACCCCACGCCCGAGGAGATCTACGGCCGGCTCACGATGATCGAACAGCAGGCATGGAGCGACGAGGAGCGGGAGGACCGCTGGCAGGGCTTCCCGTGACTGGTTCAATCATTCGGGCCGCCCCGCATACCCTACGACCATGGCCAAGGCACCGATCCAGCGTTTCCGGCCGCAGAACCTGCGGATCCTCAGTCTGCTCCGGAAGCAGCTACGGCGGACGCCATTGCCGACGTTCTCGGAGAAGGGCTACACCCGTCTCTGGGGTCTGTCCACCAAGTCCACCGGCAGCGTGTCCGGGTCTGCGGATACTGACACTGGCTACTATGCCGTGAAATGGTGGGACGGCAGTGTGGAGACAAAAACATCTGGCGCGGGGTTCTCTAAGGCTGCTGCTGGAGGCAAGCGGGCGTTTGAGGTGTACCCATGCGATGCAGCGGGCGACCCGTCCGGTCAGTTTGACTCCTTCACGCTGTCGAACAACAGCCTCGTATCGCTCCGCGCCGAAGATGTAGCCCTAGAAGCCGGATCGGGCGGCTACACGCAGACGGTGTATCCGTACTCGTACATCTCCAATCCGGTAGAGGCAGGCAGCATCGCTAACAACGCCCTCTCGTCGCAGGCGTTGGATCAGTTCTACACCGACCTGCTCGCTGGCGGCGGTGACCTGTTTGTGCAGGGCAATCCAGGCATCGACGCCGACGATCCGACGATTGCGACGGCGAAGGGCTACACGGTGTTTGGCAGCGTGCCGCCCAGCACCTCGCTGCTGCTGAACTTCAATGGCACCAACGGCAGCAGCGTGTTTACGGACTCGTCGCCAAACCAGTTGAGCGTCACGGCTTACAGCGCAACGATCAGCACGGCGCAGAGCAAGTTCGGTGGTAGTAGTGCATATTTTGACGGCACGGGATATCTGGAGATCGCCCCTGGCGAGTGGTGCGATTTTGCTGGCATGGATTTTACGATTGAGTTTTGGTATCGCAGCGTGCCTGGACAGGGCGAAGGCAGCGGCGCTTCTGGAACAGGCATCCTGTCGTTCGGCTGGGACAGCGTGTCCGCAACAGCCCCTGTCATGCTGTATCGGGACGGCAGCGACATCTGGCTATATTCCGATTTGTACGGATGGGGATCGGCTCAAATAGCAGCCGCGTCCATTGATGACGGCCAGTGGCATCATATTGCGATTTGCGGAACGCCATCTGTAGTCCAGGCGTATCTTGACGGCACGCAGACCATCTCTACGAGTGCTTCGGCTGCGTGGCAGAACCCCACCAATAACGTCACGGTCGGCGCGAGCGCGGACGGTCTGCTAAGAGCGGTCGCGTACATCGACGACCTCCGCATCATCAAGGGCGCAGCGATTTACACAGGGCCATTCGCCCCACCGGCCTCGCAACTGGGGGTCTACCCGTAATGTACTTCCGCACGCCCAACTACAGCGTGGCCCTCAACGCCAAGGTCGGCTCGTCCAGCATGGCGAGGTCGATCATCAAGCAGTTTCAGCCCAGGCAAGACTGGCTGATCAAAACGGCAGCGTACCCGGCTGGCAAGAGTGCCGAGAGTCGCCAGTGGCACTGGATGTGCAACAGCGAGCGTTCGCCGTCGAAGCCAGTGGTGCTGCTTGTCCGCGACCCAGTGGACCGATTCGTCTCGGCCATGCAGCAGGTCGGTCTGAAGAAGGCGGACGTTGATGCCGCCCTAGACTCACTGGAGAAAGACACGCCAGTGGAGTCGATGCTCACACGCAAGCGGCCAGCGAAGGCCGTCGCCAGGATGCGGCGGCGAGGCGTCAAGCCCCCGCGAGGCGGGCGGCTGCGGGACGATGTTCACTTCGCCCATCAGCACAAGTACGCCAGCGGGCCGACGAAGTGCTATCGGTTCCCGGCCCATCTGCCGCAGGCGGCGGAACTCGTCGGCCTGCAAGGGCCACTGCCGAAGGCCAATGAGGCCAAGCGAGAGAAGCCGAAGTTGACGCAGGCTCAAGAGGCGAGGGTGCGGGCGTACTACGCGGCTGATCAGGCGCTGTTTGATGCGATCACGCAGGCGGGCTACGTTCACTCGGCCGTGGCGCTCCTGCCGCCCGATCCGCCCGAGGCCTGACATGCCCGACCGCGTCGAACGCTGGCGGCCTCCTGTGTTCGTCACGGTGACGAGGCACCGCGAACAAGACCACTACAAGTCGAAGGAATGGCGAGCCAAGCGTATTCGCATCCTGACTCGCGATGCGTTTATATGCCGCATCTGTGGACGCGTGACGTCCGGACCATCAGCAAACGTCGACCACGTCGTCCCGCTCGAGGATGGCGGATCAGACGCGGACGAAAACCTCCAGACGCTATGCCGATCGTGCCACGGAAGGAAGACGAGCGCAGAGCAGCGGAAAAAGCGGTAGTCCGTGTCGCTTGATTCAACGCGCGCCTACATCATGCTTTTGGCATGAACGGCACGGAAGCCCAATCATCTAGTCACGGATCGCCCTGCAAGTATTGCGGCAAGGAAGCCGGAATGACGAACAAGGGCCGCCGCAGGAAAGTCTGCGATAACTGCAAGAATGCCAACACAAAGGCAAGGAATGTCCGCCGCGTAGAGATTGGGTGCCATGAATGCGGGAAGCCATTCATGGCCTCCAGCCGTGCTGCGAAATATTGCGTCGATTGCAGAAATGCGATGTTCGCCGCAAAGCAGGTCTCTTGCAGGAATTGCGGCATCACATTTCGCAAAAGCGACCAAGGCGGAAATAGCGGCGGTCTGTTTTGCACGAAGGAATGTGCAGGACAATACAGATCGAGGAGAAACGGCACGCGGCTCCGGAAATTGTTGCAATCCGTTCTGTCAGAAATGGACTGCCGCATGGTGAAACTTATGGCGGCATTTCGTGCGGAGCGAAAATCCATCGAGGCGCGATTTGCAAAAGCGATTGCCGAAGAGTGCGCCGAGTGCCTTGATTGCGGAAAGTCACTTGAAATAAGCGAATCGAAGTATTGGAAGGTCCCGAAATACTGCTGCGACTGTTTGCGGAAACGAAGCCGCAAGCCTGGAAACCGCAAGCACACGGCACGGGCTGGAAAAAAAGGGCTGCCAAAGTCCTATGCAGTAACGATTGATAAGGTCGGAGAGCGCGACAACTGGATGTGTCAGCTCTGCGAAAAACCAATAGAAGACAGATCGGATCGGCAAGGTCCTATGTCTCCGTGCATTGATCACATCGTCCCAATAAATCACGAACACAACAACAAACACGGCCACACGATGGACAACGTGCAGATCGCGCATCGCGTTTGCAACGAACGCAAGGGGTGTTCTGTTGCGCATGAATCACTGCTCTCCTGCGCGAGCCCGCGAGAGCATCTCGTGGCGAGCGGCATAGATCAGGCAAGATCTATGCACCCCAACGCCGGGGTAGGGTCTAATACGATTTTGACGTTTCGCCCAGAGTCCCACGCGACCTCTGCGCGAGTTTCTGTCGGGTATTCAAAAAATAGGCAGGGCTAAAAATGGGCAGACGAGGCCCCCTCCCCGACCCAAACTCCGAGCGTTCCGCAACCGGCCGGAACACCGTGTCCCGCCTGTCAAGTGAACCTGAGTCGGTCACTCCCCCAGCCCACGTTTCCGCGCGGACGCTGGCCGCCGCCTTCTGGGAGATGCACGCGCCCACGCTCGCGGCCGAGGGCCGGCTCCGCCAGGTCCATGCCGAGGTCTTCGCCCAACTCTGCCACTTGCACGCCGACATCCGCGGGCTCGCCGAGCAGATCGACCGCGAGGGCTGGATCACCGCCACCGACAAGGGGCAGTCGGTCTCGCCCGTGGCCCGGCTCCTGCGTGACTCACGCCGCGACTTCGTCACACTGGCGGCGAAGTTCGGCTTGACCGCCGCCGACGAGGCGCGGCTGCCGGCAGCGGAGGGTGACGATGGGCAGGCGGCCGACCCGCTCCAGACCTTCATCGACGGCGGCTGACATCAGCCCGCCGCCCGAATCGCTCTACGCCGACCCGACGACGCGGCCCGAGTACGTCCCCGGGTTTGAGTTCGATGTCGAGGCCGCCGACCGCCCGCGGCAGTTCATCGAGCGGTTCTGTCGGCACCGCACCGGCGACGGTCGGATCATCCAGGTCCGCCCCCTGCTCTGGCATATCGAACGCGTGATCCATCCGCTGTTTGGATGGAAGCGGCCGAACGGTCGGCTACGGTTCCGCCGTGCCGGGGTTTTCGTTCCCAAGAAAAACCGGAAGACGACGATCTCCTCGCAGCTCGTCCAGTTCGCCAACGCCGTCGCCGGCCAGGACGTGTTCCTCGCGGCAAACACACGCGACCAGGCCCGTACCATGTGGCGAATGGTGGCTGAGTCGATCACGGCCTCCCCTGCCCTGTTCGACGTGTACGACATCATCGAGCACAAGACGATCATCCGGCACAAGGCAAACCGGAAGGAGATCAAATGCCTTTCCGCCGACGTGAAAACACACGAAGGCTTGAATGGGATGATCATGCTCGACGAGATCCACTCGTTCCCAAAGCCGGATCTCGTGGACACCGTCATGTACGCCACCCGCGGCGTCGAGAACAGTCTCGTGATCAGTGTCTCCACGGCCGGCGAGAACCGGAACTGGATCGGCTACCAGTGGTGGAAGGACGCGAAGCTGGCGATGCAGGATCCGTCGGTGAACCCTTCGTTCTACGGGCTGATCTACGGGGCCGACCTCGAGGCCGGCGACGACCCTCACGATCCGGCTGTCTGGGCAAAAGCAAATCCGGCCATGGGCGAGGCATTCGCCGAGGACGAGTTCCGCTCCGACTATGAGGACGCCTGCACGGATTCCCGAAAATTCTCAAAGTGGCTCCGCTACTCCTTGAACTGCTGGGTAGAGAGCGATGACCGCTGGTTCACCGGCGACGCGTTCGCCAACTGCCGCCGGCCCCCGCCCGAGGCCCTGGACGGCCGGCCGTGTGTCGTCGGCGTCGACCTGGCGTCGAACCTCGACATGACCGCGGCCTGTTTCCTGTTCAAGTCGGCCGACGGATCCTGGGATGCCGTGATGCGGTACTGGGTTCCCGAGGAGACCGTCCAGGAGCGCGAGCGGAAGGACCGCGTCCCCTACTCGACCTGGATCCGCGAGGGCTGGCTGACCGTGACGCCAGGGGCCCGGCTCGATCACGAGACGGTCGCCCGCGACATCCTTGCCTTCGGGCAGGATCACAAGATCGTGAAGGTCGGGTGCGACCCGTGGCAGGTCGGGCCGCTGGCGACGTTCCTCCAGCGGGAAGGGATCGAGGTCAAGGGGATCGCCCAGACGACCCAGCGGCTAAACGCGCCGTGCAAGATGCTTGAGGGCCTGGTCGTCGAGGGAAAGTTCCGATACGAGTCGCCCATCCTGCTCTGGAACGCGAACCACTGCCTCGTCTACACGGACGCCACCGGCATGATCAAGCCGGACAAGGGCAAGAGCACGGAGAAGATTGACGGCCTGTCGGCGGGGGCGAACGCGTTCGCGATGGCCATCGACGCCGACGAGCAGCTCGAACCGCCGAGCGCAGACGACTACCGGATCGTGCGCCTGTGGTAGGCCGCAGGTTCACCGCTTCGGGGCCTCCGTCGGACACTTGATGGCCCGGCGACGGTACGCGCCGGCCTCACGGATGGACCGCCGATGCCCCGCCAGAAGGCCACCGCCACCACGACCAAGCGGTCCCCACGGCGGCGCGGCACGGCCGCCCCGCCGCCGATGGTCTCGGTCCGCGGCTCGTCGCTTTCCCCCTGGGTCGGCACGGGAGGCGGCCTGATCGGGACCCACGTCACCCCCGAGATCGCGATCCGCGTCTCGTCGATCTTCGCCGTGTGCCGGTTCATCGGCCAGGGCGTGGGCGTGATGCCGATCCACATCAAGCAGACCCAGGCCAACGGCCGGAAGGTCGACTTCAGCCCGCCCTGCGGCTACACGATCCGCAAGCGGCCGAACCCGTGGCAGACGACGTTCGACTTCATGTCGCTCCAGGGCTACTGGACCGCCCTCCATGGCAACGGCTTCGCGCGGATCATCTCAGGCGAGCGCGGCTGGATGACCACGCTCGTGCCCATGCACCCGACCCGCGTCAAGGTCGAGCAGCTTCCCGACTACTCGATCCGCTACCAGTTCCTCTCCGAGAAGGGCGGCTGGGTTCCGCTCCGCCAGGAGGAGGTCCTCCACTGGAAGTGGATGAGCGAGAACGGCCTCTGGGGCATGGCCCCGTCGGAGGTGTGCGCGACCTCGATCGGCCTCGCCCGGCAGCTCGACGTGGCCGCGACGGCCTTCTGGCGCAACGGCGCCCGCCCCGACTTCGTGATCCAGACCGACGAGAAGCTCGACGAGAAGGCCATCGACGAACTGCGGACGATGTTCCGCGAGATGTACGGCGGGGCCAACCGCGGCGCCCCGGCCGTGATGACGAAGAAGATGCAACTCCTGCCCATGCAAGGAAACAGCATGGAGCAGTCGCAGTACCAGCAACTCCGCGACGCGATCCTGCCCGACATCTGCCGGCACTGGGGCGTGCCCAGCACGCTCCTCGGCGACGCCAAGATGGCCCGCTATTCAAATCCGGAGCAGGAACATCTCTCCGCCCAGGTGTGGTGCATGCTGCCCTGGCAGAAGCGGATGGAGGGGCCCTTTGACATGGCCCTCCAGCCGGTCTACGGCGAGGACGTGTACGTCAAACTCGACGGCCGCGGCCTGCTGCGGGGCGACAACGCCGCGCGGGCGGCGCTCTACCAGTCCATGTTCAACATGGGGGCGATCTCGCCGAACACGGTCCGCGACCTCGAGGACTTCGACCTCCTCGACGAGCCGGCCGCCGACCAGACGTTCATGCAACTGGGCTTCAGCACGCTCGCGAACGCCGCGGCGGTGGCGGCGGCGCCGCCGGCCGATGAGCCGACCGCCGAGCCTGCGCAGGATCCGGCCGAGCCGGGCCGCGGGCCCGGGGCTGGCGTGCCGGAAGCCGGCGGGTTCCGCGAGGGCCAGTACGTCTACTGGTCCGGCGGCGAAGGCACGATCGAGCACCTGATGATCGACGGCGTCCTCGGGGTCGAGGGCTCGCCGTTCGCGATCACCGCCACCGAGGCCGAGCCGGCCGCGAGCGTCCGTGTCTACCAGGACGGCGAGCCGACCGAGTTCACCGTCGGCAAGCGGGTGTCGGAACTGTCCGCCGAGCCACTCGACCAGGAGGAAAACGATGTCGCAGGAAGTTGAACGCCGCTACCTCCCGGTGGCCGAGTACCCGGACGCGATCACCGTCCAGAAGCGGGACGGCGAGGAGCCGGTCCTGATCGGCATCTCCCCGCCGTGGGACTCCCTGTCCGTGGATCTCGGGGGCTTCCGCGAGAAGTTCGCCCCGTCGGCCTTCGACGGCCTCGTGGACCGCAAGCCGAACGACCCGCGCGGAAAGATCGACGTTCCGTTCTACCGCGAGCACGACCCGGCCCGGATCACCGGCCGGACCTCGAACGGCCGGCTCGAACTTCGGAAGGAGCCGCGCGGCCTGGGCTACACCCACAAGCCGGCCCCGACGACCGACGGCCGCGACCTGATCATCCTCGTCGAAGATCGGACGATCACGGCCGCCTCGTTCGCGTTCACGACCGCCCCCGACGGCGAGACGTGGACCGAGGATGAGAAGGGGAACGTCGTGCGGACGGTCTTCCGCGCCTCGGGCCTCTACGACATCTCCGCCGTGAGCCGGCCGGCCTACCCGCAGAGCTCGATCGGCATGAGGTCGCTCCCGCTCTGGAAGAACGCCCGCGGCATCGTCGCCGCCCGGGCCGAGCCGAAGCCGCTCATGATCTCCATCGACTACGACCGGACGTTCACCGCCGCGCCCGGCCTGTGGCGGTCCTTCATCATGGACGCCACGGGGCGCGGCAATCGCATTGTCTGCATCTCGCGCCGCGAGGACACGGAGGCCAACCGCGAGGAACTGCGGCTGGCGTTCGGCGACCTCGACATGTCGCAGATCGTGCTCTGCGGCACGGACCGCCAGAAGCGGTCGGCCGCGGCCGCGGCGGGCCTCGAGGTGGACGTGTGGATCGACGACTATCCGGAGGGCATCCCCGAGGCGGCACCGGTCGCACGGGGCACGCCGCCCGTCAAGGTCTCGACGCTCGCCGGTGCCCGGGCCGCGGCAGCGGCCGCCGCCGCACGGATGCGGATCGCCACCGGATGCAAGGAGCCTCGCCGATGATCTCGTCCGCCCCCGTGGCCGTGGCCACGAACCTCGACGCCGGCCTGCTCTCGAAGATCCACGCGTTCGTCGAGGCGGCCAAGTCGGCCGCCGCCGGCGGCCTGACGTGGGCCGAGTTCGGCGACCTGATGCTGGCCCTCCTGCGGCTGGTCGTCACGGCCCTGGACACCGTCGGCACCATGAGCGGCGCGGAGAAGAAGGCCCTCGCCCTGGAGGCTGTGGCCAGCCTGTTCGACGCCGTGGCCGACAAGGCCGTGCCGGCGGTGGCGTGGCCGGTGTGGATCCTGCTCCGCGCGCCGATCCGTTCGCTCGTGCTCGCGATGGCGAGTGGTGCCGTGGAGCAGGTGTTGCCCCTCGTGAGGGCCTGAAGATGCTCGACAACGTCCGGCTGATCGTGGAGTGGGCTCCAGTGCTTGCCTACGGCCGGCGATTGTCGGCCGCCACTGACGACCGGCAGCGGGCAGAGGTCATCGCTGACGCCCTGGAGTGGCTGTCATCGAAGACCGGCAACCGCCTCGACGACGAACTGGCCCGCCACCTGGCGGCCGTGCTGAAGACCCCGGATGGTGCGGCCCTGGCCGGGTGGATCGCCGACAAGGCCGCAGACCTGGAGCAGACATGACATACCTCACCATCGCCCAGTACGTGATCGCCGCCGGCCTCGTCGGCTACGGCGTGTTCGTTGGGGCGCAGCAGCTCCGCGGCCGGTTCGGCCGTCGGCGCGAGCGGACGCCGGTGGACGACCTCCGCCTGGTCATCGACCTCGCGGCCCGGCTCCGCGACCAGGGTAAGACCGAGGCCGTGACGGTGTGCCAGCAACTCCTCGACGAGCTGCTCAAGCCGGAGGCCCCGAAGTCGTGAGGCCGTTCCTCCTCATCGCCGCCGGGTTGCTCCTGCTGACGCTGCCGCGTGTCGAGTGGGGCCGCGTGGACACGAGCGGGTCCGCCACTGCGGCGGTCTACGTCTACGAGAAGGACGCCGGAGGCGTGCCTCCGTTCGTGGCCGTCGCGGTCAACCGGCTCAACCGTGAGCGGAAGGTGGTCGCGACGCTATTCGAGGACGACACGACCGACGGGACCGGCGACGTTCCCGAGCAGTATCGCGCCGCCCTGGATGCGGCCCGCAAGGCGGGGCTTCCGGCCATCGTCGCCATGGCCGGCCGGACGGTTCTCCGCGTGACGCCGCGGCCCGCGAGCGAGTCGGCGGTGATGGAGGCCGTGCCGTGACCATCGACCCCAAGCTGATCGACGTCTTCCCGGCCGAACACGACGGCTACCCGGCGAGCCTCGCGATCGAGGACACGCCCGACGCCTTGCGCAACGCCTGCGGCGACGCCTCGCGGGAGTTCCCCGAGGCCCTGTGGATCGAGCCGCGCGAGTGGGCGGACCGCGCACGCGAGAACGACGCGGCCGGGGCGTGGGGGCTGAACTACATCGACCGGTTCACGAACCAGAATCCGACCCACGAATGCACCTGTCACAGCCTGCGGGCCAACGTCGAGGCCGCCCGCAACCGGGCGCGGGGCGTGAACTTCGGCGGGCCACGGGTGGACTACCGCTACCCCGAGTCGCGCGAGTTCGGGTCCGTCTGGCTGTCGCCGCTCTCGGTCTACGCCGAGGCCAATCCGCGGCAGTGGGGCGGGGCGAACGTCCGCCGCGTTCTGGAGATCGCTGTCCGTCGCGGGATGCTCCCGGAGACGGTGCAGCCCTACGACTACCAGTTCAAGCACGCGATGCCGGGGACGGCCGGCAAGGGCGGATTCAACCAGTCTCGCGGCCCGTGGACGCCGGTCTCGCGGTTCCCGGCCGGCTGGGAGGAGACGGCCCGGCACTTCCGGCCGCTCGAAGTGATCTTCCCGGAGTCCTACGAGCAGGCCGTGTGCCTCGTGCTCCACGGCTACGTCGTGTCGGTCGGCCGCAATGGGCACGCGGTGCCGTGGGCGCGGTGGATGCCAGACCAGCGGCTCATGGCCTACCCGGACTCCTACGACATCGTGCGGTACGACTCCGAGCGGACCGCCAAGTCCGCGTGGGAGGGATCGTTCTCCGTGGCGTCCGTGACTCTACCCGATGACTGGAGCCGGCCCGCCGGGTGACCATGATCGCCATCAAGGTAGACACGACGCCGTTCCTGCGCGACATCCGCCGCGCCGCCGCTCTCGTGGCAGCGTGGTCCGCTCTGGCCTCGGCCGCCCCGTGCTCGAACTGCCACGGCGACCGCGTCGTCGGCCCCGGCCCTGTGCGGTTTGCCTGCCCGGTGTGCGACGGTGCTGGCGAGCTGCCCGACCAGCCGGAGCCCCAGGCCCCGGCGGCGGCCGCCGCCCCCGGCCCCCGGCCGCCCGTCTGCCGGATCGAGTGCGGATCCGGCCCGTCCCGCGACTGCGGGAGCGGCGTGCTCGTCGAGGCCCGCGACGGCCGGGCCGTCGTGCTGACCGCATGGCACGTTGTCCGCGGCCACCACGACGCGATCACGATCCGCTGGCCCGACGGCACGAGCGGCCGGGCCACTGTGCTCGCAAGCGACGACGCCTTCGACCTGGCGGCCCTCGCGACCGCGGCCCCCGCTGCCGCCCCGGTGCCGATCGCTGCCCGGCCCCCGGCCGTCGGCGACCGACTGACGCTCGCCGGCTACGGGCCGACTCCGTTCGTCTACCGCGAGGCGGCCGGGGAGGTGACCCAGTTCGTAGGGCCGACGGGCCGGCATCCGAACCACATGGTCGAGGTCCGGGCCGCGGCCCGGCAGGGCGACTCGGGCGGGCCGATCTTCAACGCCGACGGCGAGGTCGTCGCGGTGCTCTGGGGATCGTCAAAGGGGCTGACGGCCGGGAGCCATGTCGCCGAGATCCGGGAACTTCTCACCCAGGCACGCGCCGGCGGATGCCGGGACGGAAGGTGCGCGAAACGATGACCGACGCCGACTACGTCTGGCAGGCCCTCGCGGCCCATCCGATCCGGCGGTCCATGCTCGGCCGCGAGCGGTGCGACGAGATCGTCGCGACCGCGGTGACCATGTCTCCCGCTTGTTGGGTGGCGGCAGCCGCTAACAACCGGGCCGACGTGCGGCGGGTATTGGAGGGGCGCGTTCGCGACGAGTACGCCGACCGGGCCGGGTTCGCGTTCATGACCATGCTCATGTGGTGGGCCATCGGGGCCATCGTGCAGGCACTTGTGAAGAAGTGGTGGGAGGACAACCAGTGACACAGCAGACGAGCGACGCGATCGACGTTGGCATCCGCATCGCCCGCGAGTTCGGGTTTCCGGTTGTCATGGTCTGCATTCTCCTATTTGGCCTTCGCGAAGCCGCGACGGCCCTACACCACACGGTCGTCGTGCCGGTCGTCGAGTCTCACTCTACGTTCCTGCGACAGACGACCGCCACGCTCGAAGGACTCGGGCGAGCCCAGGAGAAGCAGGCCGAGACGCTTCGCGAGTTGGCGGACGGCCAACGCGAGATCCGAGATGCCGTCGTCGGCAGGCAGCCTTGATCAGGCCAGCCCCGTGCCCGGACGGCAAGTGTCGCCTCTGAACCTTCCACGATTCGGAACGCTGTTCATATCGTGCGAGAGGTTTTTCAGTCACCAGAAACACAGGAGGGCATGATGCCCAGCCCCAAGCTCGCCCGGCTTCAGGATGAGGCCGCCACGCTCTCGAAGACCATCGTCGACCTTCGCGCCATGGAGCCGAAGGACGACGCCGACGCCGCGTCGATCCAGGAGCGGCTGACCGCCGCCGAGACCCGCGCCGCGCAGGTCGAGGTCGAGGCCGAGCGTGAGAACGCGATCGACGCGCGGCTCGAAGGGCTGCGGAAGGTGACGGCGGCGGCCCCGGCTTCGGCCCCGGCCTCCGTGATCGAGGCCCGCAAGGCCCCGGCGATCCACATCGCCAAGCGCGGCCCGGTGAAGGCCGACGACCTCGTCGCCGGCGGTTCGTTCCTCCGGGCGATCGGCATGGGCGCGAAGCCCGCCGAGCTCCGGAACATGGGCGAGACCTCCCCGACCTACGACGGCGCCGGTGTCGAGCTCGTGTCGCCCGAGCTGTACCGCGGCTTCCTCGAGACGCTCGCCTACCAGTCGGTCGGCGTGCAACTCGCGACCCTGTTCCAGACCACGTCGAACGAGTTCCAGGTCCCGAAGATCGGCGACATCGAGGCCGACTGGGTCGAGGAACTGACCGACATCGACAGCGAGGCCATGCCGACGAGCCGCGAGGACATCAAGCTCCACGAGGTCGGCCGACTGGTCACGATCTCGCGGCGGCTCCTCGACGACGCCGCCGGCGTCGCCAACCTCGCGACCGTGTTCAATCGCCAGATCTCGATCGCCGTCGCGACGAAGATCGACAACGTCTGGCTGAACGGCGACGAGGACAAGGAGATCGACGGCCTGGTCGACCTCGTGAGCGAGGGCAACACCGTCGAGGCCGGCACCGACTACGACGGTGGCGACCTGGCCGACCTCGTCGGCAAGATCGACACCCGCGCGTCGAACACGGCCTGGGTCGTGTCCGGCGAGGGCTGGACCCACATGCTGAAGTCGAGCGTGATCTCGCAGAGCACGCCGGTCGGCGACCGGGTCCTGCCGACGGTCATGGGGGCCCCGGTCTACCGGGTCCTCGGCCTGCCGGCGGGCACGCTCGCCCTGTACGGCGACTTCGCCATGGCGACCGCCGTGGTCCTGAAGCAGAACGGCCTCGAGGTCGCGGCCTCCGAGCACGCCGCGTTCAAGTCGAACGGCGTGGTCTACCGCGGCCTCCAGCGGTTCGGCCTCGCGAACCACGACCCGCAGTTCGTGGCCAAGCTGACCGCCGCCGGCTCGTGATCCTGACGACCGACGCTGACGCCAACGGGCCGGGGGGTGGCACGGACGCCGCCCCCCGGCCGCCCCGTATCCGGAGGACGCTGTGGCAGGACGAGTGACGCTCCAGCCGATCCGGCTCCTGCGGGAACACCGTGGCACGCCAGCCGGCTCCGTGATCACGGCGACCCCCGGCATGGCCGAGCGGCTGATCGCCTCTGGGATCGCCGAGGAGGCCCATCCCGGCGACCTGCCGGCCCGGCCGGTGGCCGAGCGGGCCGTGGCTCCGACGGGCCTCTACGAAACGCGAGGCTGACCATGCGACCCGACACGCTCCGCGTCCTCCAGTGGCCCGAGGCCGAGCCGGTGACGCTCGACGAGGCGAAGGCCCAGATCGGCCTGATGCCCGACCAGACGGAGCACGACACGCTCCTGGAGCAGAAGATCGCCGCCGCCCGCCGGCTGATCGAGACGCGGCTCGCGATGACCATGATCGCGACCCAGTACCGCGCGACCTGGAAGGAATCCCCGAAGACGCTCCGCCTGCCGGCTCCGCCCCTGCTCGTGGCCAGCGCGTACCCGATCACGATCACGGTCGACGGTGTGGCCCTCGACGAGGACGACTACGACCTGGACCTCGACGCCGTGCCGGGCGAGGTCGAACTGGCCAAGGGCCTCGGGAAGAAGGTGGTCGTTGAATACTGGGGCGGCGTCGAGCCTGGGGACACCATCTGCCCCATGCTCCGGTCGGCCGTGCTGGCCTACGTCGACCACTCGTTCAACCATCGCGGCGTCCTGGCAACCGACGGCGACGCCGAACTGCCGCAGGCCTTCGAGACGCTGCTCGCCGCCAGTTCCTGGAATGGGGGCTGGTGATGGCCATCCCGTCCGGGATCCTGACCGAGGTGTTCGAGATCCAGGAGCCGGTCTCGACGCGGAACGCCGCGGGCGAGAGCGTCACGACCTGGGAGGCCGTTCGCCAGGTCTACGGGTCCTACGAGGCCACGACCTACTCCGAGCAGGCCCGCCGCGGGCAGATCGGGGCCAGCCTCCAGGCCACGGTCCGGATCCGCTACGTCGCCGGCGTGGCCGGGAATATGCGGCTGCGGTGGGTGTCACGCGACGACCGGATCCTGATGATCGCCGGCGTGGTCGAACGCGGCCGTCGCGAGGAGCTCGAGCTCACCGTCGAGGAGCAGGCGGCATGATCAGCCTCGGCTGGAGCGGCAACCCGAACGCGCAGATCGCGGCCCTGATCGCAAGGTACGCCGAACTGCCGCGGCACATCGCGAAGAAGCACCTTCAGGCGGTAATGAAGCGGACGATGAAGGACGGGATCCCGGTCCTGAAGTCGATGACGCCCAAGGGGTCGACGCGCAACACGCGAGCCGGCTTCAAGCGGGACGCCGGCGGCCGGTTTGTCGCCGGCAGTCGGAAGAAGATGCGGGTCCGCGGCGGAGCCCTGCGCCGGGCCGTGACGACCAAGGCGAAATACATCGGCAAGAACGCGAGCGGGATCGTGTACGGCACCATCGGCTACAAGGCTGGCTTCGAAAGCCGGAAAGCCTTGTGGCTGGAGTTCGGCACGAAGAACATCAAGCCGCGCCAGATCATGGAGAAGTTCCGCCGGCAGTACGGCACTCCGGCAGCCGGCAAGCTGGCAAAGGAGATGCGGGCCGCGCTGGAGAAGGCGGTCCGCGAGATGGCCTCGGGCAAGAATCCGACCCGCGTCTACTCCAAGGGCGGCGGCTGGAGGGCTGGCTGATGGGAGCGCCTCACAACTGGCTGAAGGCGGCGATCGAGGCGGCAGCCGCCGGCGTCAACGCGTTCCCGGTCGAGATGACCGGCGGCGGCGACCCGCCCTACATCATCTACCGGCGCGAGCAGACCGAGCGGGCCGGCATCCTGGCCGACACGCTCGACTACTCGCCCGGCCCCAACGAGCTGCCGCCGGTGGCCCGGTTCGAGGTCGTCGTCTACGCCGACTCCTACGTCGAGGCCTGGGAGATCGCGGAGGCCATCTCGGCCGCGATCCACAGGTTCAACGGTTCGGAGCACGGCGAGACAATCCACGAGTGCCAGGTGGTGGACGAGCGCGACGGCGACGCCGGCTACCTGGAGGGTCGCGAGCAACCGACCTACACCGTCGAACTTGCGGTGGACATCCGCTACCAGGAGTGACCGATGCCCGACTTTCTGACCTCCCATGGAACGACGTTCACGTTCGACGGCAACACCTACAAGTGTGTCGACATCAGCCGCGAAGGGTCCGCCCCGAGCCGCGAGCGGGTGGACATGAGCACGCTCGACCTGGCCGAAGACGACGAGCAGGTGTTCAAGCGGGCGCCGCTGAAGCCGAAGCGCGACCCGAAGAAGTTCACGATCACCTACCGCACCCAGGACGATACCGCGGAGATCGAGGAAGGCACGGAGGGCGAGCTCGTCACGACCGGCGGCAGCGGCACCTACCGCGTCACCGCCGTCGGCGAAAGCCGGAAGCTGAACGCCTACCTCGAAGGGACGGCGACGTTCGAGGAGATGATCGACGACGAGGCCGTGGCCGGATCCTGACCGGGAGGTCCCATGCCCGGCTTCTACTCTGCGCAGGGCACGACCGTATCCTTCGACGGCGTGCCGATCGGCTACCTGACCGGGTTCGACGAAGAGGTCAAAGCCGGGCAGCTCTACGACCGGACGAACGTCACGAGCCAAGTCGTCGGCGAAGGCGCAAACGCTCGCGTGATCCGCGAGTATGACTGCACGAGCATCGAACCGCCGACGCTCACGTTTACGTTCTGGGGGCCGCCGTCTTTCCAGTCGACCGACGCTGGACTCAAGGCCCAGATCGTGTTTGATGCACCCGGTTCGACGATCTCGGGCGAGGCGATCCTCGTCTTGTTCAACCATGCCGGCCGGGCCGGGCAGTGGTCGACGGGGTCGGCCACGTTTCAACTCACCGGAGCAATCGCAGGATCATGATCAAGTTCGACGAACTGCTCGATCTCGCCGCCCGCAAGGGCCCGCTCGAATACGAGGTCAAAGCCTGGGGCGGCCGCAAGGTGTTCGTCCGCGATCCGTCCTCGGCCGACGTGGACGAGTGGCGGGTGTGGTGTCGGAACCACATCGGCGGCGGGAAGCCGATGGCCGCGAAACTCGTCCAGATCATGCTCTGCGACGAGCACGGCGAGCGCATCGTCCCGCAGACCCAGGAGGGCCTCGAGCAGCTCGCCGACCTGAACCCGCGAGGCATCGACGAGCTCGCGGCCTTCTGCCTGCCGCTGGTCAACGAGCCGAGCGAAGAGGCCCTGGAGGAGGAAAAAAAAGGCTGAGGGCGGACCCGTGGGAACTGTTCACCTACCGGCTCGCCCTGGAGATGAATGTCTGGGATGTCGAGGACCTGAAGAAACGGATCACGCGGAGGCAACTGCGGAAGTGGCTGGCGTTCTACCTGATCGAGCCGTGGGGCCAGCCGTGGCTCGTGGCCGGTCGGATGACGAGCCTGATCCGGGCGGCCCTGATCGGCAAGTTCGACAAGCACGACGAGGAGCGGTTCCTGCTCACCTACCGGCCCGGTGACGAGCACCGCTCAAAGGTTCCGCTCACCGACGACCAACTGTCCGAAAAACTGGCGAGCCTGCCCGGGCTCACGAAGAAGAAAAAACCATGTCGATCATCGGCAAAGTCTCCGCGGTCTTCACGGCCAACTCGTCGGGGCTCGTCTCGGGCGTGAATCAGGCCGCCCGGGCGATGAACCGCATGGAGTCCTCCGTGGCCTCACTGCGGTCGGGCATGAACACGCTCGTCGCGATCCAGGGGGCGCAACTGTTCGGCTCGATCGCGAGCACGGCCGGGAACTACGTCCGCTCGCTCGTGTCCATGGGGGCCGCACAGGCCGAGGTGATCGACCAGCAGTCGAAGCTCGCGGCCCGCGTGGGCATGACCTACGGCGAGTTTTCGGGGCTGGCGCTCGCCGGCGACCTGGCCGGCGTCGGCATGGACACGATCGCGAAGGCGGCGACGAAGGCCGACATCGCGTTCGTGAAGGCCCAGCAAGGATCGAAGACCGCCCAGGCCGCGTTTGCGACGCTCGGCCTGTCGATGGACCAACTGGCCGGCATGTCGGCGGCGGAGCGGTTCCAGGCGATCTCCGCGGCTATCGCGGCCCTTCCGACGGAGGCCCAGCGGGCCGCCGCGGCGACGGCCTTGTTCGGCAAAGCCGGCCAGGAACTGCTCCCGATGTTCGCCGGCGGAGCCGAGGGGATCGCCGAGGCGGCAGCCCAGGCCGAGCGGCTCGGGCTGGCCCTCACGACCGCCCAGGGCCAGGACGTGGAGGCGATGAACGACGCGTTCACGCTCGCCTCCAAGGCGATTCAGGGCGTGGTCCAGCAAGTCGTCGCCTACCTCGCGCCGGCGATCAAGAACGTAGCCGACACATTCACGAACCTCGTCGGCTCGATCGGCGGGGCGAACATCGGCCAGGCCATCGGGGACGG
>Ga0315900_10001732_pt1 | contig 34534 bp, 50 predicted proteins | sample LakEriMetagenome_FD_203521 | JGI IMG/M metagenome (GOLD analysis project Ga0315900, IMG submission 203521) | Freshwater fungal communities from buoy surface, Lake Erie, Ohio, United States - Buoy 12 MA114 | ecosystem: Environmental > Aquatic > Freshwater > Lake > Lake biofilm | place: USA: Lake...
ACGATTGGCTGAAGCTTTTAAAAAAAAACAACATCAAACTGCACAACGCAATCAAATAAACTTATCTTTGTAACATGCAAACAGTCAAAAGCACAAGAGGTGGTGTCCGGGCAGGGGCAGGCCGAAAGCCAAAATATGGAGAGCCCACCATAAACATTACATTGCGTGTGCCAATCTCGCATAAGCTAATCATCTACAAGATGGTGGCTGATTACCTTGAAACAATCTCGCACCAAACTAAAATTAAAAAATCAGAACACTATGGATGCTAACACAAGAGTCAGTGAATGGCTATTCAGCCAGATCACAAGCGGCCGCAAGCCAAGCCTTGAGCTTTTAATTGAGGCCCAAAAGATTGAACGGCAGATGATCATTGATGCCTTCAATGATGGGCAGATGCATGAGCTACTTAACAAGAGCACATCAAGGATCTACACTTCACCAGGAGAGGAGTATTTCTCCACAACCTTTGAGCACTATGCAGACTAAGCGTATAAGAGCAGGAGTGCTCATCAAATCAGAGATTGAAGATAGGGCCTTTTTGTTCGGCTATCTCACACATCCGGGCCTTGAATACGAGGTGGCCATTGCGATTCCTGAGCATGCCATCAGCAGCTTTGAGGTAACGAATAAGACATTGATCAATTCAGAGGATGACATGTACCGATTCGGCCTATTGCTTCAGAGCACAGATGAGCAGGATAATGATGTCTTTACTGTTAAGGTACATTACGATCATAAGTTCCTTAATCTTGTGATCTACGCAAGCCAGTATGCAGAACTCATGAAAGCAGGCTTCGAAGTGAACTCAATCAATGAAGCTTCGATAATTGAAAAAATATCTTTAAATTTGTGACATGCCACTATTCCAAGGAGACAGCCCACAGATCATCCAGATGAACATCCGCAAGCTAATTGAGGAGGGATATTCACCTGAACAGGCCACAGCCATTGCTTATGCAGAGGCTGAGAAGTACAGATCTAAGCGCAGAAGATAAACCTCGTTAAAATCCCGTAAACATGAGAGAAGGCAGAAACGGCGGTAAACTTAAAACAGGAGGCAACAATGGCGGTGGCCGACCACCTAAGCTGCCTGACCTTCACATCTTGCTTGCCAATGTGCTTGGCAAGGAGAATAAGGATGGCCTCACTGCTGCTGAGGAGATACTGCTGGCCCTGCATGCCAAGGCCAAGAAGGGTGATACCAGGGCAGCGGAGCTCCTGCTTGATCGTGGTTATGGCAAGCCAAAGCAAACGGTTGATCAGAACCTTAAGACCACTGAGCCACTTGTGATAATTAAAACCAAGGAGCCCGATGCTTAAAGCACTGGCAATCGGATTGATGTTTGCGGCCATGCTGCTTGGTGTGGCTTACATGCTTTACGTGATTGTTAAGGACATCATTGATTGCATGCCTGACTACCGGGATGAGGAGGAGTGATGCAGTATGAATTGACCGGCAGGCAGAGCACTGCCTTTGATGCAGCGGCATCAGGAGAATACCGGGTGATTGTTTTCGGAGGTGCCATTCGAGGTGGTAAAACATACTGGCTCCTGCTCACCTTAACTTACCTTTCATTGCAATACCCAAGGAGCAGATGGGTGATCATTCGTAAGTCATTGCCCGATCTTAAGCGTACCACCTTCCCATCATTCAGCTCCATCTTGGCCGATGGGATCAATGAGTATGTCAGCTCCTGGAACCGAGATACTCAAGTGGTGCAGTTCATCAATGGATCAGAGCTGATGTTCATGGCTGAGAGCTTTGATGAGGATAAGGACTTAAACAGATTCAAGGGACTTGAGGTGAATGGCGCAGGATTGGATGAGGTGAATGAATTGCAGGAGCAGACCTTCTACAAGGTGCAGGAAAGGATTGGATCATGGAATAAGGCAGAAGGCAGGCCACCGATCATCTGCCTGGCAACGTGCAACCCTGCCAACAATTGGGTGAAGTCAATCATTTACGAAAGATACAAGGATGGCACACTGCCACAGCGGTGGACATTCATTCCATCCAAGATTACCGATAATCCGCACATCCCTGCTGAGTACCTTGAGAGCTTGAAGGAGCTGCCTCCAGTGCAGTATGCCAGATTCGTGGAGGGTGATTGGGATGTCATGGATGAGGTGGCCAATCCTTTTCTGTATGAGTGGGCCGATGAGAAGCACATTGATGACAGTGTGCAGCTCAACAGCAACGTGCCTGTGCATATCAGTGTGGACTTTAATATCAATCCGCTGTGCGCTCTGGTGATTCAGCACACCGGCAGAGGGGCCAATGTTGTGGATGAGATCAAGATTGAGAAGGGCAGCGTAGATGCGTTCTGCGATGCTGTGCTTGCGCTTGGTGTGCCGATGGGCCTCATCAGGATCACTGGTGATGCGATGGGCAAAGGTGGCACAGTTCAGCAACGTGATAACTCAAGTGCCTACACACAAATCAAGAGGCGGCTGCAATTATCGGACAGCCAATTCCTGATTCCTGCCAATCCGACTCACTACAACAGCAGGATTGATTGCAATGCAGCATTGCGCAAGCTTGATATCAAGGTGAACAGCAAGAGGTGCAAGGGCTTTGTCTTTGATGCCAAGCAGGTGCAATGTAATGCTGATGGGCAGATCATAAAGAGCAACCGTAAAAACTTAACTGAGCGTGCTGACTTTTTAGATTGTTTTCGTTACTTTGTAAACGCAATACTTAAACGATACTTATGAGCGTATGCAGTCCATGCTTTGATTCGGGGATCATAGTTGATCAGTGTGCCAGTGGCATCACCTTTGGTGTGGTGACACCAGAGACAGGCTACCATGTAAACATCAAGCACAATGCCACAGGCCGGATCCAATCCTTCCCGGTTGAGTCAGATGAGTCCGGCATGATCACCATCAGCCAGATAAAGATTGATCCACTGCAAGGCTACACCATCAGCCTGATGTCATGTGACAGCTTTACCATCTGTGAGCAGGAATATACCTGCATAAGCTTCAGCGTGGTAAACAGCAATATTGATCCGGGTGATACTGGAGTAATAAACTTAATCGAATGCGCATGCTAAAGAAGTTAATATCAATTTACAAAGGATGGTGGCTGTGGGCCTTGGATAACAAGGAGAGCAGAGACCTGATGGAGACAAGGATGCCGCTGTGCAACCTGTGCCCGAACAAGATAAAGCTCACCAATACCTGCAAGGAGTGTGGCTGCTTCCTGCCGGCCAAAACAAGAGTTAAGGATGAGCAATGCCCGATTGATCTCTGGTGACATGTTACATGGATTCATACTGGTGAAGGCATTGAAATTCGATGATGAGATCAATGAGGTGCTGAACCGGAATCCGCAAGAGATAGACTTCCTCCTCAACACTGATGACATCAGTCATGCATATCAGCCCGATGATGAAGATTACAGCACCATTGTGCTGATGAATAATACCGAACTAAAAGTAAAAGACAATCTTGATGAAATCATTAACAAGCTTCGTAAAGCGACTGCAATTAATTGGTTGGTTAATTAAACGCAAAGAGCCCAAGCCACTGCGCCCGATGGTGGAGCTGTTCAAGCATGAGGGCCATACTTATTACCGATTCCCAAAAGAATTGAATCTGCCACTTGAGAGATTCAGCATGTCCATGTCACTGATGGAGCGCATAAGCTCAGGGCTAAGCGGTGCGGAGATGGAGAGAATACTGGCAGGGATGGAGAGGGCACTCAGTGCCGGGCTATCCAATCCAAAGAATGCAGCGGTGGTGGCAACCTACATCCATGTGATCCGGGAGAGGCAGAATACTGTGATCCATCGTGACCTGCTGCTTAACCTTGCTGCCACATGGGTGGTGAGGGAGGATGAAGATCCAGGGCAGATTGATCCTGACATCCATCAGCAGAAGCTCACCTTATTTGAAGCGATGTGTAAGGAGGCATCGCATGATTTTTTTACCAAGTTGGATATAGATCCACTGATGCCCTTGCTCACTATGTCTCCACAAGACTTTCAGATCTTGTGGGAGTACAACGTGGAAGCCCAACGAAAATTGACACAGGCATTAACCCACTTGAATACTCACCTGGACACCGGGCGAAAAAAGTAGCCGATGAGCTACGTCAGCAAGTGATCAATCTTTGCGGTGGTAACATAGTTGAGTTCAAAGAACTGATGGCCTCCGATGTTTCAACTTATTTGCTTAAATTTGAGCTGTTCATAAAGCAGCAGAAAAATGGCAGCAGCAGAAGTTGAGATCATTTATAAAGCCAATGCAGATGGCCTTAATGCTGCTGTTGGCAAGATTACCCAAACAAATGACACATTAGTCAAGGAAGCTCAGGACACCAGTAAGAAGGTGGCCGATGAGTTCAAGAAGATAGGCGGTGCGGCTGCGGCTGCATTCGGAAGCAGCCAGGTTAAGAACGCACTCAAGCAATTGAATGATGAAAGCCTTAAGCTGACTGCCAATTTAAAGAAGCTTCAAGATGAGCAGGTTGATCTTATTGCTTCAGGCAATCTGGTGAGCAAAGCCTTCAAAGATAATGCAGCAGCACAGGCAGCGGTTAAGGGGCAGATTGCTCAGATAACGGCACAGCAGAAGCAGCTCAATGATACTTATGGTGACACTGAGACAAAGCAGAAGTCACTAACCGGGCAGCTCAGGCAATTGAAGCAGGAGCTGTCATTGCTTGAGGCGGCAGGTGAAGAGGGAAGCCAACAATTTCAAGAGCTGACATTAAGGGCAGCAAAGCTTGAGGATCAGATCGGAGATACCAGAGAGCGTGTGAGGGTGCTCGCTTCAGACACCTTCAAGTTTGATGCGGCGGTGGGGGCAGTGAGCACATTGGCATCTGGCTTCGAGGTGGCACAAGGTGCGGCAGCTTTATTTGGTAGCGAGTCAGAGGCGCTCAATGAAGTAATTGCTAAGACCACAGCCGTCACAGCCATTGCCAATGGAGTAAGAGAGATTGCCGATACATTGACAGGCCAGAGTGCTGTAAAGCTTGCTGTGTTAGGTGCAGCGCAAAAAGCTTATAATGTTGTGGTTGGTAATTCAACAGGGGCATTAAAAATTTTTAGAATTGCACTGGCATCAACAGGTGTAGGTGCATTGGTGGCAGGGCTTGGAGTATTGATTGCATATTTTGATGATATCAAAGATGCGATCAATGGAACATCCAACAGCACCAGAGCCTACGCAAAAGCTGTTGAGGAGAGTAGATCCAAAACAGCAGAAGCCATAGTCACTGTCCAGGAGGTAGGCAATGCCTTTGATTTAGCAAAGCAGGGTGTGATATCAAAGGAGGAAGCATTGCTAACATACAATGAGAAGCTTGGTGAATCACTTGGCACTCAGAATGATTTTAATGCCGCAGAAAAAAGATTTGTTCTTGCATCAGGTGCTTATGTTAAATCCGCACAATTAAGAGCAACAGCTCAATCATTAATTGCTGAAGGGGCTGCATTGGCAGCAGAAGCCGCAACGGTAACAGGCGATGAAGCATTATCGACATTAGAGACCATTGATATTTATGCAGGTAAAATAGGTAATGCATTCAATGATGTCTTAACGCTTGGGCTTTTAGATTTATCGGAGGGCGAAGAGAAAAGAGCAGCAGCGGTAAAGGAGTCAGCAAAAGTTAGGGTATCTGCTGAAAAGCAGGCTGAGGCAGATCGCTTATTTGCAATTGGTGAAGGCATCGTGAAGGAGGCAGAAGAGTTGGAGAAAAGGGCAGGCATAGTATCAGAGGGCGAAAAAAAGATCAATGATAAAAAGGCTGCAATAAATAAGGCAGCATCAGACAAAGCAACAGAAGCTGCAAATAAAGCAGCGGAGGATCAAAAGAAGGCAAGGGAGGAATTGGCAGAGGCAGAGCTTGAGGCATTCACCAATGCCCTTGATGAAAGAGATAAGATCAGAGCTGAGGCCAATGCAAAGGGGCAGGAGATTGAAGCGAAGTTCAGAGCAGCAGGATTTAAGGAAGGAACCAAAGAAGCGATCAAGGCGGAAAAAGAAAAGAATGCAGCTATTGAGCAGATACTTATTGAAGCTGATAAGAAAGTAAAAGAGATTGATCAACAGGCTGCCAAAGATAAATTGGAGAAAGCACTGGAGGCAGCCAAGGCACAAGCCGATGCCACCACTCAGCAGCAGATTGATGCTGCCAATGCACAGCTTGCTTTGGAGCTTGCTGCCATCAATGAGACAGGTGCCGATAAAGTTGAGATTGAGAAGCGGTATGCAGAGATATTGAAGGGCCTAAATAAGCAGCTCAATGAGGAGATCAAGGAGGAGAACAACAAAAGGATTGAATCAGAGTTCAACACCAGGGAGGCGAACCTTAAGCGGCTTGAGATCATTGAGGGCAGCTCACTTGATCGCAGGATTGCACTTATCGAACTGGAGGCAGAGCGTAGGCGCAAGGCTGCCACTGATAACATCAAAGATGCCAAGGAGCTTGCAGCACAGCTTGAGCTGATCAATGCTGAGACACAAGCGGCCATCAGGGCTGAGAGTGTGGAGAGCACCACAGACACAATTGACAATGCCCTTAAGGTAGCTCAAGAGGTGGGAGATTTATTTAAAGGCTTGGCCGATTTGCAAAAGGCAGCATCAGAGCAGCGCATCACTGAGATACAGGAGGCAAGCCAGGCAGAGCTTGACAATATCAACAAAGGATTGGAGAGCGAGATTGATAAGCAACGTCAAAGGGAGGCATTGGAGAAAAGAACCAATGCAAAGATTGCTGCTGAGAAATTAAAGCAGGCAAAGCTTGACAGAGGCATTGCCATCTTTGATGTAATCATTAAGACAGCGCAGGCAGTCAATACTGCTGTGGCAGCATCTCCACTCACCTTTGGTTTGCCTTGGTCAGCCTTTGCTGCTGCCAGTGGTGCCATACAGCTTGCAGCTATCCAGGCACAGCCACTGCCTAAGTTCAAGAAGGGTGGCCCTGTGGGAGGTCGCAGCCATGAGGCAGGCGGTACCATCATTGAAGCTGAAAAGGGTGAGTTCGTGGTGAATAAGCAATCTGCCTCCAGACATCGGGATGCCTTGGATGCCATGAATAGAAGTAGTGATGCATTCAAGAAATACATTGAGCAGAGATATGTGCGGCCTGCCTTGCTTGACTTTGCAGCCAAGAAAGAGAGAGGTGTGCAGGTCAATGCCACATTAAATGCAAAGGGTGTGGAGAAAAAGCTTGACAAACTTACCAAGGTGGTGAGCAAGCAAAAGACCACCATCAATATTAACGGCACAGATAACAGATACCAATGGCAGTAGAATTAAAGTTTGTTATTGACGGCCTTGACAGAGGGCAGCCATTAAACCCGGAAGAGTTTGCCATCACCATCAATACAGAGGACAGCATCGGAGCAAGGGTGGTGTCGTTTGGCAATGACTTAATATTTGGCGGTGATGTGTATGACTACCTTTACACCAAGCTTGAGGTAAGCGGATATTGTGAACTGGTGCGACTAAGTGTGCAGTACAAGTGTGCAGCCGGAACATGGGAGCCATTGGTGGATGGCTACATCATAGTGACTGAGTGCTTATTCTTACTTGATAAATGTGAGGTTAAGACAAAGATGTATGATGAGACCTTCAGCACCAAGATCAACAATAATAAGTCCATTCCTTTCTCACTTGATCTTACCACCACCAAGAATGGGCAGCCGATTGTACCACCTACCTTGAGGCGGCTTGAGATCTTCAATCCTGCTACTGGAATATTTGAGATATTATGTGCTTATGGCTATCCTGTTTATGATGTCTTTAAACATCTGATCGGATGCATGTCTGATAATCTTGTGGACTTTGAGTCTAATTACTTCAAGGTGGTTAAGCCTGACTTCAATGTTCCTGCCTATACGGTGGGCAAGAGCCTGCGCACCAGAACCATTCAACAAACATCAGCAACATTTGAAAGCCTGTATGCTGCCATGAGGTCTAAGCTTAATCTTGGAATGGGCTTTGAAAAGCAGGCAAATGGAAGGCCACTGCTAAGGATAGAGCCCATTGCATACTTTCAGCAATCCAATCCATCAGCCAATCTGTATGATCAGCCCGGCATTGAGATGAGCTTTGATAGGACTATGCTTTATCAAGCTGTGGACTTTGGCAATGAGGTGGTGCTTGAGGCACAAGAATGTGATGGCGGCAATACACCTTGCACATTTACTCAGACACCATTTAGAGGCTTCCGCAATGAAACCTTTGGATTTGTTGGCGAGTGCAATACATCGGCCAAGCTTAACCTTCAAACTCCGGCAATTATCTTTGATGCCAATGCCATTGAGGATGTGATAAGATTTGCGGTGGAAGATTATGACACTGACAACTTTATAATTCAAACAAGGTTTTTAGATTTCGGCCCCAATCCAGATGTATTATTGGCGCAGCAATATGATCCCTATGGATTGGGCCAAGCAATTTACAATGGCAACTTTGCCAATAATGTGGTGAGCTCAAACTGGCTGAGTGGATATCCTAACTCACTCTATTCATTTTTAGAGGAGCCTTGGAATCCAATTGATACTCAGTTCTTCTGCGAGATGACTTTCTTCAATAATCCGACTCAGGACTTTGAAGTCAATTGGCCTGCCTACACATCATTCACATCATGGAACGGTGTCTTTCCGCAATGGCTTGAGATTAATGACAATGGCAATAATTTTAACTCAACCACCTACACTGTGCCATACACTGGAGTGTACACCTTCAGTTGTCAATTTGTATTATCTTTCTTTCCGAAAATTTGGGAGAGCTACTGTTATGCAGTGATTGAACATTATGATTCTGGAGGAACTCTTATCCAGGCATATGATGGAACGGTATCTTTTAAACAGGCAAGTGTACTTTCTGCCGGTATATTAGTCCCGTTTGTATCTGAAACATTTATTTGCAATCAAGGCGATTTAGTACGGACAAATGTTTATGCCAGTGCTAATGATACCACTACCTTTCCAAACCCGACCAATGTAACACTGATTAGACAGTGGACAGATACTTTAAATAATATCACTTATGATTCATACTTCATTGGAGGTGGTGTGCCATTTGTGCCATTAGAACTTGAGGCCATTGACATCAATGATGTGAAAGCCTACACTTATAAGTTCGATAGGCCGCTATCCATGCAAGAGATCAATGCCATCACATCTGAGCCATCCAAGCCAATCATGTTGGGCCGCAAAGATGATCCGGTGGCTACCATACCAACGTACATCCAAAACATCAACATTCAATCTGTGATGCGCAAGAATACACAATTTGAATTGAGATCAAATAAACTTCTGCCATGAGCTACACTTCTATTCCAAATCAGCCAATAATATTTAATACCATACTATCTGAGCCATGCCCGAATTGTAATACAGATTACAATCAGTACATTGACTTCGATGATCAATTGTTTTTTCAGCTTGAAGCCGGACAGTGTGGGAACTTGGAATTTGACAGTGAGCTGTTGCAAGGCACATGGACTCAATCGGGCAGCACCATCACTTCCACTGGTGGCTCAGGTGGGTACATTCAATATTATAGGAGATTCGATGTGGTGCAGAATGTATTGGCCACCATTACAGTGACACAGATCACAGGCACACTTGATGTGGTATTGGTGGGCGGTGGCATCATCTCCATCACTGCACCAGGCACTCATCAGATATACTTGAGCACAGCCAACAGCAGCAGCAATCTTTTGACATTATCATTCTTTGGAGGTGCTACACCTTTTGATGGATCATTCGTAATTGATTCAGTGGTACCTGTGCCCAATGGTGGGCTCTTTGTCGGCTTGGTGGATCCGGTGACATTGGCTGTGGTGGAGAGGTTTGATCCTGTGCTCACCACATCTGATCAATACCTGACTGCTGCCATCAACCTTGCAGATTATGATATTGAGCCGGGCTGCTACCGTTTAGCCATTGCCGATTACTGCACCAACACTTGTGGGCAGTATTATGTGTACAATCCATACTTCAATGGTGATCCGATGTGCATCGGATGTGAGCCCATTGGATGGACTAATGATAATCAGATAGGCAGTGACAACTGGATTGTTGGTGGTGGTAGCGCAACATTGAGCTACACTGCCAATGCCAATATCACTTATTTGGAGAGCGTGACTGAGTTATGCGAGGGGCTTGAGTATAGCATCACAATTGTGGTGGACTCGCTTAATGATGGCACATTGAGATTGGTGGTGGATCAGATATCTGAAGGAACTCCTATAACATCAGCAGGAACTTACACATTTAATATCACTCCCACAAATAGCGGCAAGATTGGATTGCTGCTATTAAATAACATCGGCCAGACTGCTGATGTGGAAGTAAGCTACCTTACTGCCAGAGCCTACAAGGAGCATGCAATTTATGATAAGTACACTGATGAGGTGAACATTGGAGATTACTCCGATGACTGCAAATACTTCAAGATTGAGGGCTGCAATGCTGAGAATCAATTTGGGCTTGCATTCAATGGCACATCATTCTTGCCAGGCATCAGATTGCAGGGCCGTAAGTTTAGGGCTCAGTATGTGGTGGACTCAGATATATTCCGCTATGCATCGGGGCGCACAGTCACACCTTATGCCGATATTGTAAAGAAGTGGACATTCTACTTTGAGCGCATGCCTGAGTATGTGCTTGACTTCTTAAGCATTGTTTTCTTTTTTGATAATGTGTATATCAATGGTGAGGTGTATGCACCTGCCGAAAATACCTTTCCAGATATTGAGTACAATGATGCAGACAATTTAGGCAGCATCACCATTGATCTGATTAAAAAGAATACACTGGTGCGCAAGACAGTATGTGTGGCAGCCGATGCCAACTGCCTTCCATCAATCTTGGATCTGGACACTGAGCCATTTATATTGGCACAGGATGGTGACAGATTATTGACTCAAGATAACATCAACTTGTATCAACAATAAATTTATTATCTTTGTGAAAGTCATCGCAGCTATGTAGGATTAATCTGCTCATCCTATTTAATCGGGCAGAGCCAAATTTTAAATTCTTACAAAATGGGATGCGTTAGTTATTGCGATTCGTCGCTGCTTGACCACAACCTGATCAACTGTAATGATTATAAGCTTGGCGGTGTGTCTGCAATTCTTGTGGGTGCTTGCGGTACTGAATTGGTTGATCCTTCTGATGAGACAGAAGTCAATGCCTTAATATCAGCCGGCACTGCTAAATTGATTGAAGATATCCGCTTTGCTCTTCCTGCCGGATCACCGGTAACAGTTGATTCACCAATCGGATGCGGGACTCCAATCCGTATCAATGAAGATCGTACTGCCACTCTATATGATGCTAATGTGACAGATGAGAATAATGCTTTTTGGAATGATGTAAACAATCGCAGGATAGCCTGGATCTTAGCCTATGCTTGCGACTCTGGTAAGGTGATTTACATCAATCCATCTGTGGGCATTACCACATCTGCCAACTTCATCATTCCTGAGCAGAACAATGAGCTTCAGCGTTATGAGGTAACATTCTCTTGGAGGGATAAGAACATTCCTTCACAGTATGATGCGCCTCCAGGTGTATTCAGTTAATGATGGAAACAAGCCAACAAATAAGCCACAGCACTGCCTCTGATACAGGGGTGGTGCTCATGGCATTTGGCAGGCCTCAATATTATTGGGCTGCTTACAACTTAGCCTATTCAATTAAGAGGTTTAATAAGTCCATCCAGATTGCCTGCTTGGTTGAGAGCAAGGAGGATGTGGATAAATACTGTGGTGATCTTCATGAGGTGGTGGATGTAATCCGGCCCATCTTGCATGAGAACCTTTACACAAATAAAAAGATTGATCCAGGTAAGGCAAAGGTTAATCTATATTATTACTTGCCATTCACACATAATGTTTATTTAGATGTGGATGCAGTGGCCTTAAAAGACATTCAGCCAATGATTGATGTGCTGATGCAAAGTGGCAAGCCGTATGCAAGCCATTGTGTAGGATATCACACCATTGATCAGGGGCGCAAGATTGATTCCATGCAATGGGCATGGGCTGATGACATTTGGAGTCAATATAACTTTGATGATACAACTGTGCTGCCTGCCATCAACAGCAGCATTCAATATATTAAAAAGTGCAATGAATCATTGAACCTGTTTAAGGTGGCTCAAGATTACTACCATCACAATCCAATCCCGGTGCATAAGTTAAGAACCAAGTGGGGCGGTGGGCAGCCAGATGAGCTGTACATGAACTGTGCCCTGGCAAAGTTAGGGATGGATCCTGCCATTGGTGAGGTGGGCCGCAATGACTATGCAGAGATTGGCTTCATCCACTTCACAGATCGCAGGGGCATGAACTATGCACAAGTCACACAATTGTACTATCTTCAATCTTATTATGGTGGGCAGGGCTTCACTCCTGCATTTTATATTGAGTGGCTTGATAGGCTGCTCAAATCGTGGATGAGGGAAGAGAACAAGATGCACAAATATTTTATTCACAGAATAATCTCAAATAAACATGCAGACCCAAAACGCTAAAAAGAAAGCAGGGCGGCCAAAGAAGTCAGAGGCCACCAAACCAAAGGCTGAAAAAAAGATTGTGACCACTGCCACCTTTAAAGAGGAAGCCAGGCATGGATGGAACAGTGAGGCCGATGTATGCCAATTCATTGGCTCATTGATCAAGATGAATGGATATAAGAACGTGCTTGAGATTGGAGTATTTGAGGGCGAGACATCGGTTAAGATGATTGAGGCCCTACCGATCGGAGGCAAGTACACCGGCATTGACATCAATGATTATCGGAAGCTTGACTTCAACAAAGCCGGTAAGGGGTGGAACTTTATCCTTGGTGAGTCCATAAATGTGCTTAAGACAATGCCTGAGAATCACTTTGATTTTATCTTTGTGGATGGGGATCATTCGTGGGAGAATATACTTCCAGAGTTCAAAGAGATTGAGAGGGTGATCAAGCCGGGTGGAGTGATAGCATACCATGACAGCATCCACATTGCTGATGTTAAGAAGCTCATTGAGTATGCACACCACTACAAGTACAATACAGTAACATTGAATACATCAGAGGGCAGAGGGCTCTCATTAATACAGCGATAAACATGAAACCAAACTATTGTAGAAGCAAGAGCTGCGGCTCAAACATCATTGAAAAACCAACTAACAATATTCTAAATGGCACTAAGTATTGAGGAGATTGACAAGATTGTGCGCAAGTTTTCGGCCCTTCACAAGGGGTGGGAGGCTGCATCTGCAAGGACTCCTGTCAATCCAATTACAAAGGAGAGAACAGGAGTAAGTCAATATCCTGAGTATTGGCCGGGGTACAACTATGCCGCTAAGATGTATGACAGCATCTTGCCGCACACCCGGCCTGACATTTACCCTGCACATCTGTTGAATGTCAGGGCTCCGAACCAGACCGATGCGCAGGCTGAATACATAAAGGCCAATTATAAGCCTACCACATTAAGTGTATTTGAGGACTTCAAGGCCACCATCAGCAGGGCCTTTGCGGATCAGAACTGGAGCATCAGGTACAATGAGGAGCTTGAGCCAATCTTTGGCAATGATACCTTTGAGAGATTTGTCAATTCGGAGATTGAAAGATTCGGCTCACTTGAGATGTTCATGAAGAGCATGGTGCCCACATTAAAGCTGATTGATCCCAATGGTATCATTGCCATTGAGCCGGAAGATATTGACACCGTAATTGATGAGGAAGGTGAGGAGATCGTATCTAATGAGCTGATTAAGCCGATGACAGAATACTACTCATGTAAATCAATTGTGGGGCAGAAGTATGGGGAGTATTACATGGTGATCACTGATGACAGATCAGAGGTTAAGGTGGGCAGCAAGATTGAGAAGGCAGGCATTGTGCTTGAGATCTATGATGACATGAATATCTGGAAAGTTTACCAGGTAGGCAAGAAGTCAGAGCTTGAATTCAGTGAGCCTGTGCTTTACTTCAGCCATAACCTTGGATATGTGCCATGCCACAAGCTTGAGGGGATGCCTCAGATGATCGGCAATGAGATTGCCTTTCAGAGTCCTTTTATCACAGCGGTGCCTCTGCTTGATCAGGTGATTCTTGATGAGTCATACCTTCAGATCAGCAAGGCCACAAGTGCCTTTCCTTTTATGGTGGCATTGGGCGAGATTTGTGAGTTCATGGATCGAGAAGGAAACAAGTGCCAGGATGGACGCATCTTTGATCCTATCAATGGAGGATATCGAAGCTGCCAAAGCTGCAATGGCTCAGGGGTAAAGAGCAGATTCTCACCAACAGGGATGCTGTTGATCAAGCCTAAGACATCATTGTCAGAAGGAGACAGCAGCCTCTCTGGTGAGTACCTTAAATTCGTGAGCCCACCAATGGACACATTGAACTTCTTGCGCACAGAGATTGAGCAGCAGATGAGCAAGGCAAGGAGAATCCTTCACCTGCCTGCATCTGATGAGTCAGGAACCATTGGAGAGGCATCAACAGCCACAGGATCATTGAATAAATTGAGGGCCCTGTATGCCTTCATCAAGCCGGTATCTGATCAGATATTTAATCTCTATGAGTTCTGCTTAGTGACAATGGGGCGCATGCGTTATGGTGAATTCTTTGGAGGTGTCAATTTAGTTTATCCGACATCATTCGATATCAGCACACCATCAGACTACCTTGCAATCATTGCTGAAGGTGTCAAGGCAGGGGTGCCTCCATCAATTACTTTCTCCAATGTTTACAATTACATCCGGGCCATCCATTACACCGATGAGGAGACATCTGCAATCTATGATTTAATCATTAACACTGATGAGTTGCTGCTCATGAACTCTGCCGATATCGTGGCAAGGATTGCAAATGGCACTGTTGAGAAGTGGCAGGATGTGCTGCACCACTCCGCACCACAATTGATCATGGAGCTTATCAGAAACCACATACCAACAGAAGGAGCTGCAAGATTTATTGATCTGCCCTTCCAGGAACAGGTGATTGCACTCAGACGTATCGCAGCGGATAAGGTGAGAGAGCAGCTTGATCCAATACAGCAGGCACAGCAGGAGTTATTGAATGGCATCATTTGATCAACTGGTAAAAGAAAAAATAAGACTCTTTGAAGAAGTACCAAAGAGACTTGAGACTGCTGCCATTAAGACTCAGGCAGAGGCATGGAAAAAGATCCGGCCACTGCTTGATGAGATGGATGTGGATGCATCCGGCAACATTGAACAAACCGAGGGTAACATTGCAAGGATTGGGCAGATAGCAGATGAGCTCAAGAAGGTGCTTGCAGGCGGTGAATATCGGGCTGCCGTTAAGGACTTCCTTGATTCAATTGATGCAGGGGTGCAGCTATCCACAGAGATTGCGCAGAAGTTTGAGGCATCCTTTGAGCCAACAGCGGTGCAGAAGCAACTGCTCCAGATATCCAAGCAGAATGCCATCAATACCTTCTTTGGAGCAGGCCTTGATCAGAGATTTACTCAGCCATTTCTGGAGCAGCTTACCACCAACATTGCAGCAAGGGCTCCACTAAGGGAAGCCGTTAAGACATTGGAGGGATTGGTGGAAGGAACTGACACCACCGATGGCAGGCTGCTTGCCAACATAAAGACCACAGCCACCACTGCTCAGGCGGTGGCAGATCGCAGCTATTCAGCAGCCATTAATGATGAGCTTGGGCTTGAATGGTTTGAATATCTTGGTGGGGAGATACCTACAACAAGGCCGTTCTGTGAACATCGGGAGGGTAAGATATTCCACAAGAAAGAGATTGAAGCATGGGGTGATGGCAAGAATAGCGGTGGTATCAGTGACATCAGGAACGGCACATGGGCAGGGAGGATAGATGGCACAGATAGTAAGTCAATCTTTACATTAGTGGGTGGATGGAATTGCAGGCACTACCTTGTGCCGGTGCCAGATAATAAGGTGCCTGATACAGTTAAGGCAAGGGCCCGATCTGAGGGCTATATTGATTAATTGTTTTACAATTTCAAATTACTTATCTTTGAGCCATGAGATACCTGATCCTTTCAGATGGCAGAATTATTCAAGCCTCCGATGTGGTGGCTGAGTCCATGTTTAAAAGAGGGGCAAGGGAATTGAAACTGCAACCAATTAACACACCTAATATTTATGGCAATCAAACCAGAGGAAGCGATGGAAATACTGAGCTTCCTAAACCTAAACGAAGCAGAAAGCCTGGAAGAGGCAAAGGAGAAATTCCAGGAGAACTGGGTAAACAGTAAAGAGCTAAACGAAAAGATCGGCAAGATCAATGGCACAATTGCTCATGTGGCCAAACGTGCATTTGAACCTTTTGGAGTAACCTTAACTGAGGAAGATTTCAAGGATAAGAAGGCACAGGATGTGCTGCGCATGGCATCGGAAAAAGCAAGGGATGCATACGAGAAGCAGCAAGAGGAGTGGCAGCAACGTGCTGATAAGTCAGGATCGGAGGAGCTTGTGAAGGAGTGGGAAAAGAAGTACAAATCTTTAGAGCGCAAGGTAAACGAAGTTGATACAGCCCGGCAAGAAGCCATCAATCAATTTGAGCAATTCAAGCAGAAGATGGCAGAAGAGCAGAAGCAATCTAAGATCAATCACACATTTGAGAAAGAGCTCTCATCCATCAAGCTTGATCCTTCGGTTAATGAGTTTACCATTAAAGGCTTTAAGGCTACCATCGGAGAGAAGTATGCAATTGATCTGGAAGAGGATGGCAATGTGTATGTGAAAGATCGCAAAAGCGGTGAGCGATTGAAGTCAAAGGAGAAGGCAGGATCATTCTTGAATCTCTCTGATGTGCTACTTCAAGAGGCCACAGCAGCAGGCATCATTATGAAAAATCCGACAGCCGGCCAAAGGGTGGCAAGGCCAGGTGCAATCATTCCACCGATTGAATCCGGCAATGATAAAAAGATCAGAGGTATCAATCCAAGATTTTTCAGCAAATGACAATCAAGCAAGCTTATCAGATATTAAAGCAGCATGCTGAATGGAGGCAAGGTGCCACCACCAGTCAAGTTGATCCTAAAGATTTGACTAAAGCAATTGATATTATATTGGTATATTTAAACAATAAAATTTTTAACCATGCCAATTTATGAAGGGTACAATGTAACAGCCTCTGATCGGGCTGATAAAAAATACAAGGCCACTGATGATGATGGCAATGAGATTCACTTTGGTGCATCGGGCTACCGTATCAAGCCGGGCACTGATGCAGGAAATTCATATTGTGCCAGGAGTGCAGGCATTCCTGCTCCCAAAGGATCAGCCAATTGGTGGGCAAGGCAGCTCTGGAGCTGTGAGGGAAAAAGATCGGTTGATGAAAGACCTTTTTTTGGAAAGATAGATTTACCTTAGTACATTTGCAGCCGAGACTGTTTTTTTAGTTTGTTCTGATTTTGGATTAAAGGGCCGCAGCAATGTGGCCCTTAATTATTTATATTTGTCTCAAGTATTGTCATACTTATAGTTTGGGCAAAAGGGCTTGCAGAAATGCAGGCCCTTGACTTTATGTAATATTATTTACTATCTTTGTGCTTCTGTGATGACGTAGTGAGCACACACTTAAATGTGCAATGTAGGCAGAACCTTGCAGCCTAATAATGTAAGGCAAACCATTTACATTTTAACTATGTCAATTTCACGTATTCTTTCAGAATGCCCTAATGTTCAGATGTCCTTATCTGAACTATTCATTGAGGTGGGCCAAAGAGAGCAACTTCCATTCTTGGAATTCTTGTTGTCTCCAGAAAATTCAAAACTAATCCGCACTGAGGTATCTCCCGGAGGCGGTAAATTAAAAACCGTTCAGGCACGTTGGATTCAGCGTTTGCCTGAATCAGAAGTAACTGAGGGTGGTGACATCCTTACTTGTACTTCTGAGAACACTTATGGTGACAGCACTACCACTTACACTGTGGACACCACTGATACTTATGTTGCATCACAGCTCATCAATGCTGCTGACATCGCTCGCCATTGCCAGGAGAATTCTCGCTATGTGCTTGAGTCAGTTATGCGCTTGATGGATGTGATTGATCGCAAGGTTGCCTCTGCTGCTGCCACTCAAGCTGTTGCTGAGACTGGTGCATGGGGTACTGATGTGGAAGATTTCTACACAGTATCTTCTGACTGCTTGCAGATTGCTACCATGAACGGCGCAACTGAGCCGAATCCATTTGCAATTGCTGACATTCAGCAGGCAACACGTATGGCTAACTATCCTGGTGCTCCTGTGGCATTCGGTGGTGCTGCCATGCAGCGTTATGCCAATGCAATGGCTGCTGGCTGCTGCTCACAGTATGGCTTGGATCTTCTTGCCATCACTCAGCAGAACGGCTTTGGCTTCGCTTATGATGCACGTTTAGCTGCTGCTCAGGGATCTCAAACTAAGGCATTGGTGACTACTGCCGGAGCAATCCAGTGGCTATCATTCAACCTTGCTGATTGGAACACTGGCATCACTCCAGTGGCAGGAAGCAACTACTCTAAGACTTTGGTGTTCACACCGGCAGGAGTACCTTGCGACCTTACCATGAAGGATGATTGCGGTAACTTATCAATTGTATTGACTACAACTGGTAAGATCGTAACATTGCCGACTGACATCTATGAGGCTGCTGATAAATTCGCAGGTGTGAACTATGTGAATTGCGTAAGCATTGTTAATCCATAGGGGTGATTGATTAACTAAAAAGAGGGCTGCCATGTGCGGCCCTTTTTTTTTATCTTTGTAAAAAACAAGCAGATGTGCATTGAATCTTTACTTGGATTAAGAGGCTGTGATTCAGCCGAACCATCCACAGGCTTATACATTGATGAGCTTGGAATCAACACTACATTTTTGGGGCAGCTCATCACTGATCAATATGATCAGGGTAAGCAGCTATTTGAAGATAAGAGGGCCTTTGCATGGCGCAAGCTGTCATCTGATGTGCTCACCAGGCTGACACCAATGATGAAGTCTGACACTGTGATCGAAGGCAAGAGGGTGGGCCATGTGCTCACCAATTATGCCAATGTGCAGACTGCCCTTGGTGCCGGTAACTATGCCGGAATCAGATTAAAGATTGATCCCAATAGTTTGGCATTCTTAAATTTTTATTTGGCCGATATCAATCTTGCCATTGATGCTGCCAATACCAATGTGCCTGTGCTGATCTTTGACATGATCACAGGCAAGCTGATTGAGACCATCACTTATGCAGAGGGAGGCCTTGATCAATTCTTAGGTAAGACATTCACATCAGCCAGGCGCAAGCTTGACATCGCCATTGTTTATGAGATGACCATGAATGCTGCCAAGTTTATCACTAAGAAGGGTGCCTGCATGAGCTGTGGTGGTGGAGTGAGAGAGGCTCACATCTGCCCATTTGTGGATGCAGTGGGGATTGAATTGACTACCAATGGAACTGATGTATTGAGCTCATCGAATCAGAAGTACACTGGAGGGATGTCTCTTAACTACAATGTTAATTGTGACAGGCAAGGGTGGCTGTGCTCAATCGGTGGGCTGATGGCTCTGCCTTTGGCCTATGCCACAGCGGTTGAGATTTACAACTATGCACTGACAGTGAGCCCAAATCAAAGGGTTAATACCACAGTGACCATCAACAGAGGGCAGAAACCTTTTGCAACTGCCGATGCCTTTGAGGGTATTGTGGCTGCCAGAGATATTGCTGCTACCAGATACGGTGAGGAGCTTGGAGCCATGCTCCAGAATATGAGGCTGCCTGATGACAATCACTGTTGGGATTGCCGCAAAAACATGAAGTACGTAACTGCCCTTCCATAATGGCCACACCTGCTGAGATTGAACAGAGCTTAAACAGCTTGTATGAGGGATGGACATCTAAGTTCACTCCTTTATATTCGGCAGTACGTGAGATGAAGCGGATCATGTTTAAGCGGATTTTTGGCACTGGCTCAAAGGGTGGCACCAATACGGCAGGAGATAAGCTACCAACCAAGCCATACAGCACAACTCCAATTTATGTAAGTCCAAGATCATTGGCTTCAGCACCATCGAAGTATAAGAAGGGTAAGACAGGAGAGCCCATTGAGTCCTTATATTTTTCGGGCGGTTATGCCGAACTCAAGACAGGCACATCAAGAAAGCTGCCGCTTGAATTAACCGGCAAATTAAAGGGTGGATTCTTGGCATCTGAGGTATTGACTGAGGGCCTTGAGGCTGCTATATTGATACCAACAGATCAGGTTCCCAAGATTGATGGATTGGAAGCTAAGTACGGCCCAATCTTTCTGCCGACAAAAGAAGAGCAGGAGGAGATGCTGCAAGATCATGCCAATCAAATAGTCGAACAGATTATAAATGCAATGAATAAACGATGAATTTACTATCTACCATAATTGACAGATTGAATCAACGCATTGAGGTGGGCAATATCTTTGATCAGATATACGGCCTGTCAGAGCTTGCGGCTGATGGCAATGACAAAGCATGGATTCACTACATCGGCAATGGGCAGGCAATACCTGTGACAAATTTCGATGCTAAACAGGGCACCTTATTCTGGGCCAAGCGTGGTAAGATATCAGTCAATAAGATTGAGTCATTCAGATTGGCAGGGTGCAAATCAATGTATGAGACCAGATACAGCCTATCTGCCAATGCAGTGGTACGCAAGAGCCATCTGCCATGTGACTCTGCTGATGCACAGGATTGGATTGCATCAAGGGTGCTTAAGTTAATAAGCGGAACCGATCCGCAATTTAAGACAGCCATTGGTGTGGTGTCTTATGAGGTGGTGCCCAATGGGTACACTAATGAGATCAAAAGCCTGCCTGCAAATTATGAGTGGGCATCTGTTACAATTGATGTTGATATTAACGTGGTAAGCGGCAGTGAGGATGGCTGCTATGATACATGTGCCACAGGTGACATACCACTGCCTGACTTTGAGCCATGCACACCTTGTTTGACTGAGGTGGCTGTTGATGGGGTGACAATCACCGGCAACGGTACACCTGCCGATCCACTTGTGGCCATCGGAGGTGGAGGCAGCACACCACTTAGAACGCAAGATGAAGGGGTGAATGTCAGCACCAATACCACCACATTGAACTTCACAGGGGCAGGAGTGACTGCCTCATTAACTTCGCCAGGTGTGGTGCAGGTTAATGTGCCAGGCGGAGGCGGAGGTGGTGGTGTCACATCTGTGACAGGCACAGCACCGATTGCCTCAAGCGGTGGTGCTACTCCAGACATCTCAATCACTCAAGCTGATGCCACCACTGATGGCTATCTTAGTTCGGCAGATTGGGCCACATTCGATGGCAAGCAAGATCAGCTCACAGCCGGCACAGGAATAAGTATAACAGGTGTCACAATTGATAATACAGCACCAGATCAGATTGTATCATTAACGGCAGGCACAGGCATCAGCACATCAGGTACTTATCCAAATTTCACCATTGATAATACAGCACCAGATCAGGTGGTGAGCATAACAGGTGGCACAGATATAACTGTGACCGGCACCTATCCATCATTCACCATTGACAGCACAGCAGCAACAGGTATGCAGGGGGGCACAGCCAGTGGCACTGATACTTACACCGTATCAATTCCTGGTGTGACTTCTTACAATACCAATGATGCATATGCCATTGGATTCACCAATGCCAACACAGGTGCATCCACTTTAAATATTAACGGCCTTGGAGCTGTCAATATATCAAAGAATAATGTGGTGCCAATTATTGGAGGAGACATTGCTGCAAATCAGCAATTCATTGCCATTTATGATGGTACAAACTTTCAGCTTTTAGGTGTCGCACCCAATCAGATGTTTGCATACATCACCAATGCAGACAGTGTGACTATTAACAGAGGTCAGCCAGTCTATGCCTTTGGTGCAACTGGAGATCGTATGACTGTTAAGCTTGCCAATAATACATCAGAGGCTACAAGTTCCAAGACTGTTGGCTTAGTTTTTAGCAGCTCAATTGGGCCGAATCAAAAAGGCTACATCATAACTCAAGGGGTAATTGATGGTATAAATACAAATGCTTACACAGCAGGAGATACTCTTTACGTAGGCAATACAGCAGGAGCACTCACAAACGTGCTGCCATTGGCACCTAATCACTTGACCAGGATCGGAATTGTGGAAAGGGCCAATGCAGGCAATGGTCAGATTTATGTATTTGTGCAGAATGGCTTTCAGCTTGATGAGCTGTCAGATGTGGACATCACTACCACACCACTTGCCAATAATCAATTTTTAGTTTATACCACTGGTGTAAACAACCTTTGGAAAAATAGAACTTTGGGCAATGTGCTTGGTGGCACCACATCAGAATATCTGAGAGGGGATGGCAGCCTTGCAACCTTCCCGACAATTCCAACAGGCACAGTGACATCTGTGGGTCTAACCATGCCTGCTGCATTTACGGTGGCCAATAGTCCTGTGACCACATCAGGAACATTGGCTGTGACAGGAGCAGGAACCACAGCGGAGTACATCAGAGGCGATGGCACACTTGCAACCTTCCCTACCATACCGGCTGCTTCGGTAGTTTACAAATCTGCCATAAGTTCGGCAACGCATACAGGTACAGCCAACACTGTTAAATATACTCAGCTAATTCCTGCCAATACATTTGCAGCAGGTGATGTGGTAAGAATAACTTACAGAACGGCTAAAACAGGAACGGCAAATTCAATGACCTTGCGCATCTATGCCAATGCAACTCCTGACCTTAGCGGCTCACCAATCTTGCTTGGATCGCATCAGAATGCAGGAGCACCATCATTCTTGGTTAATCAGATGATCAGACATCTTGCAATTAAAACTGCTAATAATAACACAGAGGTGTACTTTGCGCCCGGCTTAGGTGTGGCTACCGATTACGGCTTATACGATTTAACCACTACGGCAGCGGTAAACTGGACACAGCAGCAATACATTGTGTTTGCATTGCAGCTTAATACAAGTGGGGCAGACGTAACCTTTGGAAGTTTTTACATGATTGAAAAACCGTAAACATGAATAATATCAATATTACATCAACACATATTGAATTTGTAAGCACAGCCAGTGGTATAATATCAACCAATCTGATTGATCCTAAGTGGGAAACTGTTGATGACAATACCTTCCATGTGATCACTGAGCAGGGTGTATATCTGCTTACATTGACTGAGAATACTATAAACGGTCAAACCTACACAAGCTCAGTTGATTTAATTGAGTATCTAAATAATTTGTAAATTTGTAAATAAACAAACCAATTATGGCAGGGGTAAAAGTAACCGACTTAACCACATTAGGGGTGGCAGATCCCACCGATGTAATGTACATTGTGGACACATCAGCCAATCAATCCAAGCAGATTGAGGTTCAAAACATATTTAATGGCATGCCTCAGTTTGATAGCGGCAGCTTTACTCCAACCGTATCTAATGAAACTTACAATGAGATTGTGGCACCATTGGCTGGCTATTATAGCAGGGTTAATGATGTGGTCAGTTGCACATATTATTTAGATGTTGCATTAGATGTGGCCGAAACACAAGCAGAGTTTGAATTGAGCCTACCTGTGGCATCAAACTTTACCAATGTTAAAGACTTGGTGGGCATAGTAGCTTATAACAATGTGCCTGCTGACTTGACATCTTGGGGATTGCAGGCAGATACTGTAAATAATACAGCTAAGATAAATCTAACTCATGCCACAACTGGAGGATCATTCTCTTACATCTACATCACCGTTCAATATTTAGTATTGTAACCATGCGCTCAACATCGGCACAAGGATTGGCAATAATTAAAAAGCATGAGGGCTTGAGATTGAGCAGCTATCTGTGCCCGGCAGGGGTGCCCACAATTGGCTACGGCAACACCAGATATCCTGATGGGCGCAAGGTGATCCTTGGCGAAAAATTAAGCAGCGAAAAAGAGGCCACTCAGTTATTGCTTGCCTCGCTACAATCTTTTGAGGCTGCTGTGAATCGGCATTTACCCAACCTTAATCAATGTCAATTTGATGCACTTGTGTCATTTACCTACAATGTGGGCACAGGTGCATTCATTAAGTCCACACTTTTAAAGAAGGCAAAAGTCAATGCTGCCGATCCATCAATATTGGATGAGTTCCAAAAGTGGGTGCGAGGCGGTGGCAAGGTGCTGCCTGGATTGGTGACTCGTAGAAGAGAAGAGGCCAATCTGTATTTCTCACTCTGTAAATAAACGGCCTAAATTCAATTAACACATTGGCCCAATCATTCGTAAATTGAGCCATGAGCCGTAAGCCTACCAAAGCACGTAAGATCTGCAACATCATCCTTAAACATTGGAAGCCAACCATTGGCTCCCTTGTGATATTGGTGTCTGTCTTTATGCTGATCTTAAAAAAGATTGAGGTGGAGACTTTGGCCGCTATTGTAGCAGCAATGGTGGCGGCAGGCTACATCCCTAAAACCAACAGCAATGACACCAACTGACACCATACAGTGCAACAATCCAGGCCACTGCCCTAACCATCCAGTCAGGCCGGTTGTTGAGGTAGTGCCAACAGTGATCCATCAGGACACCATTGCAGCCGATACTTTGCCCATTGAAGTGGCTGAGGTGATGCCTGTTAAAAAAATAATTAATTACTCTGCTGATTCAATTCAACCTGTTGATGTATCTTTATTAAGTGAATCAACGTACCACACATTCAAGATTCACGAAGTAAGAAATCAGCCAGATATTGAACAGCCTATGAATATTGATCTACTCTGCAATTCACTCACCTTCACATTTATGTTGGCTGTTGCTGCTAAGTATGCCGTCACTTGCGCTCCATCATGGGTGCAATTGTTCAATGAGCTCAAGCAAGAATTGTCATAAAAGTTTAATGGCTTAACGTATCTTTGTGATATGGCAAGCCTGCATATCCTGGAATCATCCATTGATCTCTTCTATGTCATCACCGATCAGGATGGGGCAATAGTGGCCTCCAATGATTTATTTAAGGAATACAGCAGCCACATTAAGCCATCCAATATCATGGACATTGCAGCCCATGACTCCGATAAGGATGAGCTGATCAGAGCCATCAAGAAGGCAAAAAAGAATACTCCAGATGCTGTCCGGGTGTATGCCAAAACCAAGCAGAAGATTGGATCAGAGAGGTACAACATGTGGAATGTTTACTCTATCATGGACAGCCTGCACTTTATCGGGATTCAGCTTGTGGATGTGACATCCATCTCAGCTCATGAGCATGAACGGCAGAAGGTACTCCTGGAAGAGTTCAGATTCATGTTAAGCCATGAGCTCAGGCAGCCGCTTACTTCAATCGGTGGATTGGTTCGGATGCTGCTTGACCATCCAGAGGCCACCGAGCAGGAGAAAAGTGGCATAATGATCATGATCGCCTCATCAGTGGATAGGCTTGATGAGGTAGTTAAATTGTTGGTGAAGAAAGCCACAAGACAAATTTAAATATCTTTGTTGCATGAGCCTACCTGCAACCGATATTGAATGTGATGAAAGATTGGTTAAGGTATTGGTGGTGTATGTGCTTGAGCGTGACATGCCGCTTAACGTGGTGAGCCAGATCTTAATGGATCAATTAAAGGATAAGTCAAGTTATTTGGCTAAATTTAATGAAATTTTAAGCCATGTCCGAGACCACACTTAAACACCATGCCATCTATGGTGTGACAATTTTAATCTTATTGCTGCTCACATTTAGATCATGTGAAAATCAGAAGGCAGCGGAGGCTGATCTTAAGACCATGATTCAATATAAGGATAAGCTTGTGCGCAGGATAGCACAGGACTCATCCAATCTAATCAGCCAGGGCATCCGATTAATTCAGCACGCAGAACTGGAGGAGGCCCTTGTGGAAGAGATTGAGATGATGGAGATGAGACAGCCAACAGAGGTGGTTAAGTATGAGACCAAGACAATTGTTAAGACAGAGATCAAGCTTGCCGATCCGGTGTACATTGATTCCTTCCCACACCTTAAGCTGCCAAGGCCCTTCTTTAAGAAGGAGAAACATCTCACAATTGGTGGTGCAATTAACCGTTTAGGAAGCCTCCAGATTGATTCTTTAATCATTCCGGCATCTTACACTGTTGCATTCGGAGATACGCTCAGAAACGGCTTCTTTAATAGGTTAATCAAAAAGAGTGATCCGGTGGTGCGCATCAGGGTGGACAATCCCAATGTGGTGGTCACTGGCATGAGCAACTTTGTGGTGCGCAAGCCGCCAAGATGGTATGAGACCACAGGATTCAAGATCGGAGTGGGTGTGCTGCTTGGTTTCGGGCTGGCAGTGGCAGCACCTTGAGTAAATTTTTGTTGCTGATTTACAGCACTTTGTAAATTATTTTTGATTATTATTGATTATGTATTTGCATTTTCAATAAATGGGTGTACATTTGTCAAACAAAACAACGACAAATTTTAACAGCCATGACTTACACTGAATCACAAATCGAAAGAGCAAAGAAAGCTTATAATCGCTTTTACCGCTATGTATCTTTAGAGGATATGCTTTACTATACGCAAAACCGCAAATCAGCACAAGAGCGTATGGACATGCACAATGCTGAGATAGCCGAAATTCGTAAAGGTAACAAGGCTGTTGAACGTGCTCGCAAGATTTGGTTCTGCGAACAAGAGCGATTAAAAGATCTTAAAAAAGCAGCGAAAAAATCAAAAAAATCAATCAACTAATTTAAAAAATCAAAACATCATGAAAACAGAAATTCAAATTTTAGCTTACAGCGCAGCCGGTGGTAACTTAATCTGGCATGAGACAATGAATGACTTTATCAATTATGAGCGTGAGGTACCTCCTACCGATCTTGAGGAGCTCAAGCATGCCAAAGAAAAAGCCAAGCAGTACCCTGCCATCGTTAATGTTTGGGCCGAAAAAATTGACATCGAAACAGGCGAACTTATTGAATCTTATTTTTAATTTTAGAAACCATGACAAAAGCAGTTACAATCTTTAAAAACTTGGAAGGCACTGAGTACTTCCATTATGATCATCTCGCAGGGGTGCTCACAATAATCATCAATGATGGGCCTCGCAAGGGCATGATGGTACGGTATGACTCCAAGAGTGCACAGCTTGCCAGGCAGTACAACAGGGAGCAGCAATATGGTGTGCCTTATGACATCCGTATCTTTGATCCCTGCACCATTGAAGAATTCCATCATGCCTACACCTTTGCAGTTGAGGCAGTACATCAAGGAGTCCTTGAGGCCCTACAATCGTAATCTTTTAAACCCTTATATTTTTATGAAAGCACCAGTAAACACCGGTAGCACCGGACAGAAACAGCTCGCCCCTGAAGGGACACACATCGCAAGATGTTATGCGATTATTGACAAAGGAACCACCTTTGATGAGAAGTGGCAGAACAAAAAACGCAAAGTTCAGTTTGCATTCGAGCTGCCAAACGAACTCACCACATTCAGCCCTGAAAAAGGTGAGCAGCCATTCATGGCCAGAACATTAATGAACTTGTCAATGAGTGACAAGTCAATTATGCGCAAGTTTATTGAGTCATGGTTAGGCAAGAAGATGACCGATAAGCAGGCATCAGACCTTGATCTATTTAAATTAGTGGGCATGCCCTGTATGCTTAACCTTGGGCACAATACCTTGGCCGATGGCCGCACCTTTGTGAACATCATGAGTATTGCTCCGCTGCCTAAAGGCATGAGCTGCCCTGATCAGATTAACGAGTCAATCTGCTATGATACCACCGAGCATAATCAAGAGGTATTCGATAAGCTGCCAGAGTTTATGCAGGATGATATTGTCAAGTCAGATGAGTGGGCTGCCCGATTAGCAGCAGAGAGCAAGAGCAAAGTGTCTGTGGCTCAAGAATACGGCACCGGCTTCGCCACCAATATTGTGCCTGCTGAGGTACCCAAAGGAGGCAAGCCATACGTGAGCAAGTCCACACTGGATGACGCTGCCACTGACCTTGATGATCTCTTTGGCTCATCTGATGACACCGGTTTGCCATTCTAAAATAAACAAAGGGAGGGCCCATGACATGCCCTCCCTTGTTAGTAACACATAAAATAACGAACCTTATAAAGATATGAATTCAATCGCAAAAATCACAATTCCGGTGGAGAAAATCTACCAGGCCATTAATGATCCACAAGTGCTCCATGCACAGTCAGTAATTGTTAAGTACCATGAGCAGCCAGTGGACACTGCCGATCAGTACAATGAGATGGCCTATGCCATCAAGATTGTTAATGATGTTATTAAGTACATCGAAGCAGCCAGAAAGCAGGTCACTCAGCCGCTTGATTTTTACAAGAAGGAAGTGATCCGCTTAGAGCAGTTCACATGTGAGCCAATGGCTGACTTCATCACCAAGGCCAAGGCCCGGATGGTGGACTACCACAACGAGCAGGAGCGTATCAAGGCAGAGGCAGAGGCCAAGATTAAGGCAGAAGCAGCAGCAGCACTAAAGCAATCTCAATCGGTGTCTGATATCATGGGTGCCTTCACAGATAAGCTATTTGCCACATCTGTTGAAACCAATAAGACAGCCAATATCCGCACCACCATAAAGGCCAAGATTGTTGGTGAGGTGGACTGGATGAAAGTCCTATCTGTCCAATTCGCAGCAGGCAAGCTCAATCCTGATGAGCTGATTAAAAACCTTGCCGCATCCATGAAGCAGATGGGTGTGGATCACATTGCAGGAATCGAACTAACAGAAGTTAAATCTCAATCAATCAGATAAAAATGAAAAAATCAAATAATAAAAAATTGCCGACATCAGCAGAAATAGATAAATCTGTTGACATTATTAAAAGGGCTGCAATAAATTCAGATCTTATAGAGATGGCATGTGAAATAATAAAAAATGCGCCCGAAACAGATGAGATTTTTAATCTTGTTTATCATTTGATTAGCAGAAATAATACTTATGAATTTAATGTTAATGCTGCGGTTAGGATCATAAAAAAATATCTTGATAATGATAAAGTAAATCCAGTAGTATTTCATGCTTTTAAAAATTCAGGATATAAAATTCAGAAATCAGAATTAATTTGGAAGGATATCACACTATGAAGCAACGCACCACACCAATCGGAGATGTCCTTAAATCAGCCAGGGCGGCCATTGAGCAGGCTGAGTCAGCAAGGGTAAAAAAGACAGCCCTTCAACAATCATTCAGCTTATTGCAGGAATTACATCCTTATTTATTCGATGTGCATACTGAGGCAGGCCGTACCTTTGTCAATACCTTCCATCAATTTTTGGACATCGAAAAGCAGCAGATAGTGGATGCCTTTAATGAGGGCGCACTTGATGGGCTGCAATTGGGAGAGCAATATTTTAATTTTGTTTATAAGCCATGAGACAACTATCAATGCACGATTTAAAGTGCGGAAACATTGTAGATTATGACACCAAAGATGAACAAAAAGGTGTTGAATATGCAACAATTGATTGGAATCATTTGAGAATGATTACAGGAAATAAAGAAGCATTTAACTCAATTTATAATCCAGCTCTCATAAGTGAATTTTGGATGTTAGAATTTGGCTTTAGAGCTGCTAATGGTCATCAATTCAGCAGATGGATTGATGAATATGAAAATACTTCTCTTGTAGTTGATGTTGATGATGATAAATGTTCTTTTGTTGGAATATGCATAAACCAAAATTTAGTTTGGACTACTGGCAGAATTAAATATCTACATGAATTACAAAATCTTTATCATTCAATTACTGGAATTATGCTAACATCTAAACTTGATTTTCAATGACCAGAGAAGAGTATATCAACTATCCGGCCATCAGTGCCTCCAGAATCAAACGCCATTACACTGGAGACATCAGCCATGCAAAGGGAGCCCTGGATGCCGGGGCTTCTTTCCACTATCAGCTTTTAGAAACACCTTATAAACAGATGACCAAGGATGCGCAAAAAGTTTATGATGCCATACATGAGCATCCGCTGATGTCCATGTTATTTGATGACTCAGAGAAGGAATTGATTGTGGTATCTGAGATCACCTTTGGAGATAAGAAGGTGCTGGCAAAGGGCATGATGGATATCTGTTACAAGGAGATGCAGATCATTGCAGATGTTAAGACTACCACAGCCAAAAACGTGGAGGCCTTTGCCTCCGATATGATCAGGCACATCAACCATGTGCAGGCAGTATGGTATTCAATGATCATGGGCTATGATCCTGCAAATTTTTACTACATCGGGGTGCCACCTAAAGTTAAGAAGTCCGGCAAGATGAAAGACCTGTACTTATACCGGCACAATGCACAAGAGATTGAGCATGCTTATGGTTTGATCATGAAATTTATTGATCAGTTTGATGGAGAATTCGGAAAATAACTACATCAGGCAGCACTATGCCACACAAACGGCCAAACAGATAGCAGCACACCTTAACATCCCAATCTCAAGGGTGTACCGTTTAGCAGCTTCTATGGGCCTAAAAAAGCCCATTGAAGCCATCCGGCAGATGGCAAAAGATACCTACCATCTAAGTGGCCAAAAGACTCAATTCAGCAAGGGCCACACACCTTGGAACAAAGGCAAGAAGGTGGATGGCAGCAAGATTCCTGCACATACTAAATTCCAGAAGGGGCAATTCCCGAAAAACTATTTACCAGTGGGATGGAGCAGGATTGATTCAGAAGGGTATCACTGGATCAAGGTTGCCGATCCTCGCACCTGGAAGATGATACATGTGATGACATGGGAGATCGAAAATGGCCCGGTGCCGGATGGAAAAATTGTGATATTTAAAGATGGCAATCGAAGCAATTTAGATATTGAGAATCTTACCTTAGTAGATCGCAAGGAGCACATGCTCCGCAATTCAATACAGCGGTACCCAATGGAGGTGCAGCAATCATTAAAAGCAATTTCCAAACTTAAAAAACTAATAAAAAATCATGGCAAAGAACAAAATTGAACATTTAAGAGATCACCTTTTTGAAGTCATTGAGATGGTAAAAGAGGGTGACATGGAGCTTGATAAGGCCAAGGCAATAGCAGACATCGCCCAGGTGATTATAAACTCAGCTAAGGTTGAGGTGGACTTCATCAAGACAGTACATGGCAACGGCTCAGATTTTATCCCAATGAATAAAAGAATTGAGGCATGAAGAAGATCCTATCCCACCGAGAGTCCGATATTTATGAGGCCATCTCAAGCTTTATGCTGATCAAGTATCCTGATGTGATCTTCCGCTTTGACTTCGCAGCCGGAATGAAGATGAGCCTTTACCAGGCCAAGCACCACAAGTATCTCAATCCCTGGACCGGATATCCTGATCTGTTTATTGCATACCCGAATGGCACCTACTGTGGGCTGTTTATTGAGATCAAAAAGAAGGGTGTGGCCATCTTCAAAAAGGATGGTACCTTACGATCGGATCAGCATTTGCAGCAGCAGGATGAGGTATTAACCATGCTGCATAAAGCAGGCTATAAGGCAACCTTTGGAGTAGGCCTTGATCAATGTATTGATATTATTGATAACTATCTTGCAGGCCGATCATGATTATATCACAGTATAATAATATCTATGACACCACTGATGTGGACATTGAGGTGTCATCCTTCCTGGAAGGGGTGCGCACTGGCAGATGGCAGGACATTGTGCTCAATGTTAGGGCAGAGAAGGACAAGGATAAGAAGGCAAGCCGAAAGAAGTCAGCTCCATTGGTGCGTGTATCGGGATCATTCAGTGCTCCCAATGATGAGGGCCTACGTGCCCACTCTGGATTTATAGCCATTGACATTGACAATCTGGAGCAGCCGGAAGATGTCAAGAAGTTAGTGCAGCCCGATCCCCATGTGTATGCTGCCTTTGTCTCCATCGGTGGCAATGGGCTCTGCCTGATATTCAAGATTGATGGCAGCAGGCATGCCGATGCATTCAATGGAATCGCATCCTATCTGTACAATTCATATCAGCTTATTGTGGATCAGAGTGGGAAGAATGTCTCCAGGGCTCGATTCATATCTTATGATCCTTGGATATACATCAACACCAAGGCAGTGATCTTTAAGAAGTACCTGCCCAAGCCAAAGGAGCGTAAAATATCCAAGGTGGCAGTGATCAAATCTGACTTTGATGCCATGATTGAGGCAATGGATCGCAAGGGCCTCAACCTTTGTGAGGACTACTCGGAGTGGATCTCAATTGCCTATTCTTTGGTGAGTGAGTTTGGTGAAGGTGGTCGAGACTACTTTCATACCTTAAGCAGCCACTCATCTAAGTATAACAGCATTGATTGTGATGCCCAATATAGTGCATGCCTTAAGAACCATTCTGAGTCAAAAGGCAAGAAATCAACCATTGGTAGTTTATACTACCATGCCAAGCAAAACGGCATCACTATTTATTCTGAAGAGTCCAAGGAGCTAATGCGCTCAGTGACATCACTTAGGGCCTCTGGCATGTCTCCTGAGGACATCATGAAATCACTCACTGATTCCGGTGTATCGGAGCAGCAATCGGCAGAAGTTGTCAATGAGATAGTTGTCAAGGATATTAAATATAAAAGTGAGAATGTAAGTGCTGATATTGCTGCATTTATAAAGACTTACCCACTGCGAAAAAACGTGGTAACACGCAATGTTGAGCTTGATGGAAAGCCCATTGATGACACTGATTTAAACTCCATATTTTTGGACTGCAAAGCAATCTTTAAAGAGACCACTAAAGACCTGATCACATCCATTATTTTCTCCAATCGAATAGAGACATACAACCCGCTTCATGAATTCTTTGAGGAGGAGCTGCACACCGATGACAATTATCCAAATGTGGATATGTTAATCAACAGCGTTATATCTGATACTCCGAACTTCGACAAGTGGATTGGTAAGTGGTTGGTATCGGTGGTGGCATCTGCCTATGGTCAGCACTCACCATTGGTGCTGATCTTTAGTGGTGAGAAGCAGGGCACAGGTAAGACGCATTGGTTTAGATATCTGCTACCAAAGGAGCTGCGCTACCTATTTGCAGAATCAAAGATGGATGCAGGCAAGGATGATGAGATACTGATGTGTAAAAAATTAATTATCCTGGATGATGAGTATGGTGGTAAATCAAAGAAGGAGGAGAAGCGATTGAAGGAGCTGACATCTAAAGAGTTTATCAATATCCGTGAGCCTTATGGCAGGGTGTCGGTGGACATGAGGAGGCTTGCAGTATTTTGCGGCACATCGAATGAGACTCAGATCTTAAACGATCCAACCGGCAACAGGCGGCAGCTCCCCATCCATATCAATGATATTGATCAGGAGCTATACAACAAAGTGAATAAGATTGATCTTTGGCGAGAGCTCTATGCACTATACCGGGCTGGATATGACTGCACTATATTGAGGAACGATATTGAGCATCTTAATGAGGCAACCGATATCTTCAAGCATTCGACTCCAGAGGAGGACTTGATCCACAAAAAGCTCACTCCTGGCTCTGCCACATCTTATGGTGAGTGGATGTCACTCACTGAGATTCAGCAATCACTCATTGCAGAGACCAAGCTTACCCATCTGAACTTGCAGCGCATCGGCTCAATCTTAACCTCATTAGGCTACGAGAAGCAGCGAAGGACAAGGGATAATTCTAAAGTCATGATGTACTATGTCACCAGAATACCAACCTAAGTGGACAGCTTGGACAGCTTTGGACAGCTTCAAATTAAACAAAGCTGTCCCCTTCAACCCCTTAATTTTACAAGCCTTTCAGAGCATTGGACAGCTTGGACATCTTACTTTTCTATTATTACTATAATATTATATACACACACATGCACACACACACACACACACACGTATATATATATACAGCATTTTTTTTCGATAAGGCTGTCCAATCCTCTGTAAACCACACCACCATTGAAACACAGCCGATTTTTGACAATTTTTGGACAGCCTTGAAGGTGGCAAGCTGTCCACATTGAACGAACCTAAAAACACTTAAAAGATTGAAAATATGAGACATAAATATTTTTATTCAATCTACACAGCTTTTAATTTTAATGGGGTGATGTCTGATCCTGAATTATGGGTTGAACGCAAAAGCCTAAAAGAGGCATCAGAACTTGTCGGATTGAGCCCTGGTCAAATTAGATATTTGTTCAATGGACAAAATCAAACTCCATGGTTTGGAGAACATGGTGCCCTTACAATGATTAAAAAATCAACTTACCCATGACACTACCCGATAAAATCCGCAAGGCCATGAATGAGCTGACTCCAGAAGATGTGCCGCTTCTGGATGGGCCGATCAGATACCACAGCACCAGGCTGACTCATGACAGCTACAAGCAGCAGCTTAATCATGCCAAGCCTGACTCATCAGTCGAATATTGGTACCTGCTCAGGTGCTATGATTGGATAAAGCTGCTAAAAAAAAACAACATCAAACTGCACAACGCAATCAAATAAACTTATCTTTGTAACATGCAAACAGTCAAAAGCACAAGAGGTGGTGTCCGGGCAGGGGCAGGCCGAAAGCCAAAATATGGAGAGC
>Ga0315900_10001733_pt1 | contig 34532 bp, 9 predicted proteins | sample LakEriMetagenome_FD_203521 | JGI IMG/M metagenome (GOLD analysis project Ga0315900, IMG submission 203521) | Freshwater fungal communities from buoy surface, Lake Erie, Ohio, United States - Buoy 12 MA114 | ecosystem: Environmental > Aquatic > Freshwater > Lake > Lake biofilm | place: USA: Lake...
TTTCGCTGCTAAGACGACAGTCGCGCTATGCCGCCCTCGACATCAACCGACGCGGCCGTCATTGCCGAATTGTAGTGGCGACCAGCCGTACTTGCCACGCGGAACGGCAGCAGCCCACCCCAGTGGCTCCATCGCCCCACCGCGCTGACGATGACCCAACCGCCACTACGTGGGAGTTCCTACATGGTGACCGTTGGACAATGCCCAGCGAGGTAGGACTCTGCGGCCCCGAGGTCAGCGTTCCGCTCCGCAAGCCCCCGAAATACGAGGTCATGCTGCCGCAGATCGTCGAGATGGCGGAGGCCGGGTCGGGGATCGACCTGATCTCACGGGCGCTCGGCATCGGGGTGGAGGTCGTCCGCGACGCCCTCCACCTACACCGCACCGGAAAGCGTCCACCGGGCCGCGTCGACGGCCGCCGCCGCCAACCGCGACAGTCCGGCCAGCCGTTCATCCCGAAGTACAAGCAGATCGCGGCGGAGGTCGACCACCGCCGCAAGGCCGGCGAGGGATTCGACCGGCTGGCCCGCGAGATGAAGGTCAGCCGCCCCACGGTTGTTCGGGCCTACGACTACGCAAACCGCGACGAAGCCGCCGCCGCGGCCCGTGACGGCCGAAAGCCGACTCGGCCACCCTACAAGTCGAGCGAGGAGTCACGGGCCGCAAAACGCAAGCCGCGGGGTGCTTGACTGCCGTTTGAGCCTGTCACGCCTGCAGGCGCGTGCGCAACAGCTTTCCGGCGTTGAGACGGCGCCCAGGTTGAAGCAGCGGTTGCACGAAGGGGGGGCGCTCGCATCGGACTTGCCTCGTGCTCACCGGGCTGGGGATCGCGGCCGCCGTAGTCCTCCGACGCCGCCGCGGCTTACGGTCCAGCGGGCCTCGAGGACGGCCACAGCTCAACCGGCCACGTCTACCGTCACCCGCGACGCGACCGCAGACGATGCACGCCCATCGAAGGCGCGGATCGTGAAGGCGGCCACGGTGCCACGGGCATTCGCCGGGGGCATCCAGCGGATCTCCTCGCCCGGGCGGACGACCGGCGCCGGCCAGCCGTTGAACACGACCGGAACACCGCGGCCGGCGACCCACTTCTGAATGCGGCCAGAGTGCACCGACTCGATCGTGAACCGCAGCGGCGCCCGCTCCACGTCGCGGGCACCGGAGGCGACGCTCAGCATGGCGTGCGTGATCACGAGCGGCCGGCCCACGCGGCCGCCCGCGAGGACCGTCGTGGCCGCGATCGTGGGCGCATCGTTCACCGCCCTGACAAGGATCCGGCTCGTTGCCGTCGTGGAGGCATGCCCGTCGAACACGGTCGTCGTCAGCACCCGCGGGGCCTCATTGTCGGGGGCGGTGGTGTAGCCGATCCGGCCGAGGTCACGGAAGAAAGCGTTGAGGGCCGTGACCGACCCCGCGAACGTCCGTGCCGTGGCCGTGCCTCCCACCGTCACCCCGTCGCCGGACTGGGCGTCTATCACGCCGTCCTTGACGGCCAGCGTCACGGTCAGGGCGGTCGAATCGACGTCAGCGAACGGCTGGCCGATCGCAGCCCAGTTGATCGCCCCTCGCACGTCCTCGGTCACCCGGAAAAGCGCCGGCACCCGTGCGATCGGAGCGTCGTTAACGGCCGCGATGGCCACCGCCGACGTCACGGTCCGCTGCAGCACGCCCTGCGGCGTCGCCTCCGCGACCGTGACGGTGAGCCGTGCCGTGCCGTGATCGTTGGCTACCGGTTGGTAGCGGATCCGGCCCGCCGGATCGGTGAAGTAGCGGTTGAGGTCGGCGAGCGTGCCGCGGAACGTGCGGTTCCGTCCCGTGCCTCCAACGGTCACGCCCCGGCCGGAGGCGGCGACGATCGCGCCGCGATCGGCCTGCACAGTGACCGTCACTCGCTTCGTGGCCGGCGCGTCGGACGTGCCGAACGGTGCAGCGGGGAACACGATCGCGAGCGGCTGGTCCTCGACGGTGGCGAAGCCCGCGGGAATCGCCAACGTGGGGGCCTCCTTCAGGTTGCGGACCATGATCGGGAACGATCGCTCGATGGACAGGCCGTCGGCGTCGGTCGCACGGACGCGGATCGAGTAGCTGCTCCGCGCCTCGAAATTGAACGTCGCCTTCGTCCGCAAATCGCCGCCGACGATGTCGAAGACGACGTTGTCGGCGTCGCCCGAGCCGGCGACGAGCGTGTAGGTGACGGTGTCGCCTGCATCCTGATCGGCGGTCGCAAGCCGGCCGACGGTCGTACCGACCGGCAGATTTTCGGCCACCACGGCGTTCGAGAGGGCCATGCCAGTCGGAGCGTCGGGGCCGTCGCTGACCGTGATCGTGAAGGCCCGCTCGGTGAAAAGGCCGTCGGATTCGGTCGAGCGGACACGGATGGAGTAGCCGCTGCGGACCTCGAAGTCGAAGCTCGCCCTGGCGCGCAGTTGGCCACCCACGATCTCGAAGGCGGCGTTGTCGGCGTCGCCGGAGCCGGCGACGAGCGCGAACGTCACGCGGTCGCCGAAATCCGGATCGGTCGCGATCAGCGCTCCCACGACCGTGCCGACGGGCATGTTTTCGGTGACGCCGGTCCCCGAGAGCGTCGTCGCTCCGGGCCGTTCGTTCACGTCGCCCACGCGGATCACGAACGCCTGGTCGAAGGCATTGCCAGCCGAGTCGGTCGAGCGGACGCGGATCGAGCGGATCGGATCCACCTCGAAGTTGAACGCCCGCGTCGTGCGCAGGCGGCCGCCCTCGATCGTGAAGTCGGCGTTGTCGTCGCCCCCGGCGCCCGGCACGATTGCATAGCCAAAGCTGCCGACGCTGTCGGGCTGCGTGGTCGCGAACGTGCCGACGAGCGCGCCGGCCGCGGCGTTCTCGGCGATGCTTCCGGACGAGAGAGTGATCACGGTGGCGAAGGCCGTGCCCGCCGCCGGATTCATGCTCAGCGACGCCCAGGCCGTGTCTCCCGTGACGGGCGAATAGTCGCTCGCCATCGCCACGGGCGTGCGGCCGGTGACGTCGAAGATGAAGCCGCCGTAGGTGTTGAGCTCCGTGATCACGAACGGCGCGAGCGCCGTGGCCTCGATCTCCGCCGCGACGAGGTCGTCGAGTAGGCCCGCGGCCAGCGCGTCGATCGTGTCGCGGCCGTATCGCGTCCGCAGAGCGTCGAGGGCCGCCGCCCGTGTCGCGGGATCGGCCAGGAGGTTCCCACGGCGATGGGCCACGAGGTCGCCGGCCGCGATCCAGATCCGGTCGCCGTCCGCGGCGCGGAAGTTTTCGATGAAGGGAATCCCCGCAGCCTGATCGTCGCCGACGACGAACAGGTCGGCCCGGCCGCTCTCGCCGCGGAGGACGACGTTGCGGCCGCCGGCCGGGGCCCGGATCACGGCCGGGCCCGTGCCCGCGGCCGTGACGACCTGATGAGGCACGAAGCTCGCCCGGCCGCCGGTCGGTGCGGGGAGCGGCCCAGCGAGCGTACCGAGGGCGATGGTGACCACCGCCCGTGCGTCGTCGACCCGCATGCCCGAATCGGCGGAGAGGAGTTCGACCTGGATGAACCGGTCGCCCGCGGCGAGGGCCGCCGGGGTGATCGAGATGCCGATCGTGCCGGTCGACTCTCCGGCGGCGATCGAGGCGATCGGGATGCCGCCGCTACCGACGATCGTGTAGTCGATTCCCGGTCGGGCGGTGCCGCCGAGCCGGTAGCGCACCGCCAGGCCATAGTCGGGAGCCAGGAGTGGTGCGAATGCGTCCCGGTAATGCAGCTGGAGGCGGACGAGCTTGTCATCCGTACCGAGCGTCACAGTGCTCGCGCCGGCGGCCGTACCGCCCGCCACCGAAAAGCTCACGAGCCCGATGGTCGGCTGGCTTGGCTTCTCCACCGGCTTGGGCTGGTAGAAGACGGGATAGTAGGCGGCCAGGAAGTCGGCCCGACTCTTCCATCCCTCCTTCACGAGCGACTCGGCGAGCTGCTCGACCAAGAGCCGCTTGAGCCCGGCCACGCTCGGCACCAGGAGCTGCGTGCCGACCGACGGCGCGAGAGTGCTCAGGGCCGCCCCCTCCACGACCCGGCGAACGAGCGCCTTCTGCGTGAGTACCAGCCCCTCGGACACGTTGTCGAGGAGGTTGCCGAAGTGCTTCTCGATCGCCGCCTCGACGCGGGCCTGGGCTGCGAGGGTCGGGAAGGCGGCCGCCACGCCCCGCGGGTCGGCGAGGAAGTCGGCGAGCACCGCCGGCTCGAGGTCGAAGAGCCGCTTCGTGGGGTAGTTGGAGAGCATCTCCACGAGCACGGTGCGGACGTGTGCCTGATTCAGCGGGTCGAAGGTGGCCGCGACGGGCGGCCGGCCGAGCACGTCGAGCGGCTGCGCCCCGAAGCGGGTGGCGAGCGCGTTGAGGTAGGCGCTGAACGCGATCACCTCGACCCGGTCGGCCCGCGATGGATCGGGCTCGTATCCCCAGACGTCCTTGCCGCGGCTGAAGTCGAGCCCGAGTTCGTCGAGCAGGGCCCGGATCGTGAGCACGTTGCCGAGATGCGTATAGGCGAACCGGAGCGTTTCGACGGCCTTGGCGACCGTGGCCGGATCCGACGACGAGAGGGCGACGTAGGGAGAGAACTCGTCGTCGGTAAACGTGGACGGCACGTCGGCCAGGATCCGACCGAGCACGCTTTCGATCAGCCCGGGGGTGACCGGCACGCCGGCGATCGTCTGGTCGGGCCGCCAACGCAGGAGGGTGGCATATTTGATTGTCGACACGAGGCTGGCGCCACGTCCCGGCAGACCCACGAGCGGAATGCCGAGGTCGCTGCCGGTGATGGAATCGACCACGCTGATGGTCGTCCCCTGACCGTTGTTTGAAGAGGTGCCTACGACGACGAGCCCGTCCTTGTAGTCCACCACTCCGTCACCGTTGCGGTCGGAACCCGCGAGGAGCGAGTCAGGGAAGACGAACACGCCACGGGAGTCGGTCGTCGTGGAGGGCTCGTCGTTCCCCGGATCGATGTCGGGATTGGCGACGAGTTCGCCGGCGGCGTAGGTCCGCAGATCGAGAAACACGTGGCCGTTGACGATCGGGCCGGCCAAGGCCCGGGTGTCGAGCGGGGCGGGCGCGACGGCCACGCTCTGGTCGTCGAACCGGAAGGCGTCGATCCCCTTGGCGACGGCGGTGAACGCCGGACCGCTGGACCGGCCGATGACCACGGTGCCTTCGGTGGATGTGAGCACATAGCCGGCCGCCGGGCCGCTGAACTGCAGGGAGTCGTAGCCTGCCCCCGCACCGCCGTCGAACCAGCTTCCACCGGTGAACGCGGACACCAGGAGCGTGTCGCTGCCCGGCCCGCCGTCGAACCGGAGCACCGCGTCGACTCCCGGCCCGACCTCGAAGGTGTCGTTGCCGTTCCCGCCATTGGCCACGATGGAGACCACGCCGGTGAAGGTCCGCTCGACGCCCTGCGATCGCACGCGAACGCCCCCGGGAATGGGCTTGCCGCCGGCGTCGCGGAGGGCTTCGATCTGGAAGGTCTCGTTGAGGATGCTGCCATACCACTGCCCGCCGGCGTCCCCGTACCGTAGTGGGTCGTCTCCCGCCGAGAGCGTGAGCACGCCATCCGCGAGCCGGGCGATAACCGGATCGGGCCGCTCGCCGCCGATCGGCATCTGCCGCTGCCACGTGAATGGACCGAGCGTTCGCATCGCGCCCAGGATCGGTCCCACCTGAATCTCGAACGACAGGCTCTGGGGTCCAAACGCCACGTTGCCGCGAAACGCGGGGCCGTCTCCGCTGCCGAGCCAGCCGAGGTCGTAGTGGGTCGAGCCCGCGATCTGGCCGCGGTAGGTGAGGGTGCCCGCCTTGTCGCGGCCGAGCGACATCGCAATCGCACCCCGGCCCGAGATCGGCAGGAATCCGGCATCGAGCACGATCCCGCCGCTGGCGTCGATCAGAAACGCCTTGTCGGAGCGGTAGAAGCCGGTCGCTGTGAGTTTCGCCACGCCGAAGAAGTCGAGCGTGCCCTGGTCGATCCGGATTTCCCAGACGTCCGCCTGCTTGAAGAGGCGGCCGCCGACGTCGAGCGAGAAGAGGCCGATGTCGATGCCCGCCTTCACGCCGAGGTCGAACATCGTGCGGGCCGGCACGACCGTGCCGTCGCCGAGGGTGGCGGCGGTCGATCCGGTGTTGATCAGGAGCCGGCCGGCGAGGTCGACCGTGAAGGCCGTGCGGATCGCGGCGGTCGCGGCGGCGTCGAGGACGAAAGACTTCTCGGCGGCGTCGCCTGAGCCGGTCTCGCGGAGCCAGGCCGTGCCCGCGACCGCGACCTGCCCGAAGCCCGTGTTCATCTCGCCCGCGAGCGCAGCCCGAAGACCGGTCGGGTCGAGCACGAGGACGATGCCGCCGCTGACGCTCACCGTGCCGACCGTCACCGAGCCCTCGCCGGCAATCCGCAGGGTGTCGGCCGCGATCGTCCGCAGCACGAGCCCGTCGCCGTCGGTGTCGGTATCCCGGGCAGCGGCGATCGACGGCACCTGCCGCTCCACGGGCGTCGTGTTGACCTCGACCCGCGTCAGGGCCCCGATCGAGAAGGCGGGCGTCGAGACGAGCAGGCCGCCGGCGGGTGCGGCCCCGAGGCTGCCGAATAGACCGCCCTTTTCGCCCACGAGGTACGTCAGCCGTCCCCTGACGAGGAGCGGCTCGATCACGGGGAGGTCGAGCGTGGCGTCGAAGGCGAACGTGGAGACGTCGCGCTTGAGGAGCAGATCGAACGAGCCGTCGAGCGTGAACCCGCTGCCAAGCCGCGTGCGGCCGCTTCCGGAGGCTGCGAGGTAGGCGGCGGCCACGGTGTCGCCCGGCGGCGTCGCCGAGACGACGATCGAGGCAGGGCCACCGTGCCGCCGTAGGTGATCGGGGATCGTGAAGGAGGCGTCCGCACCGGTCGTGTTGATCAGCAGGGTGAGATTGGCGGGCACGATCTCGACCGCGCGGCCGATCACGATCGGGTTGGTGTCGAGGACCACCCGCGACACCACCCCGCGGGAGTCGATCGTCAGGAATGCCTCGACGCTGCTCGTGATCCACGGAGCCTGCTCGGGGCCGATCCGGCTCGTGCCGTCGACGTACAGCAGGATGCTCGACCCGCCGCCGGCGAACAGGAAGTCGCCCTGGAGCACGACGACGTCGAGGAGGTTGACGTCGATCGAGCCCTGCGTCTCGAGCACGGCCTTGTCGTGGGTCAGCACGACGTCGGAGCCGGCGATCGCGTAGCCCGGCGCGGTCGACAGGGTGCCGTCGGCGTTGGCGACCGTGTGCGTCGACTTGCTGAAATCGACTACCTTGAAGTCGAGGCTGGCCGCGAGGTTGACGTCGAGCGTGAAGTTCGTGAGCGTGGCGTTTGCCAGTTGTTCGACACCCACGAGCCGGGCCTCGCCGAGCGAGGCCGTCGCACCGACGTAGACGGCGGGCACGGGGTCGAGCCCCTCGGGCAGCCGCAGCATGAAGACGGCGCCGATGTCGAGGTCGTCGATGGCGAAGCCGATGGCGGTCGAGTCCACCGGCAGGCTGGGGTCGATCCGGCCCGTGGTCGGACTGCGGCCCCAGTACTGGCCGGCTCCCTGGAAGCCGACGACATCGGTCATCGCGAAGCCGAGCGAGCTGACCGTGATCTCACGACCGTCGGTGAGCGTCACCCGTTCGCCGCCCCGCTTGGCGAGCGAGAGGTTGCCGGCCACCTGGAGCGACGGCGGGGCGAAGGGCATCAAGGCCGAGGCGGCGACGATGCCCAGATTCACGAGGTCCACGCCCTTGGCCGACCAGTTCGGAGTCAGCTCGCTGCCGGCGGCGGCATCGAAGAAGCTGAACATCGCGACGTCGAAGTAGCCGACGTCGATCGCGATCACTTCCTCGGCAAAGTCGAGCACGATCGGCCGGGCAGGGTCGCCGGTGGCGATCTCGAGGCCCGGGCCGCCCGCGGCGAACGCGGTGCCCGTGAGATCGAGCGCCGGCATCGGGAGGGCCGCACTGGCCACCGCCTGGAGCGGTGCGTACGACGCGGCGAACGGCAGGAAGCTCGTGTTGATCTCGACCGTCACGTCCTCGATCGTCGGGATCGGGCGGCCGACGGCCGCGAGCCTCGTGATGAAGCTGTCGAAGCCCACCTCGGCGGCCCGGCCGACGGTCGCCTTGGCGGCGACGTAGGTAGGCAGCACGGCGGCGATGCCCGGCACGGTGATCCCCGACACGCTCGTGGCCGCCATGATCGAGAGGCCGAAGTTCACGTCCTCGATCTCGACCCCGATCCGCTTCGGCTCGCTGAAGCCAGGGATGCCGTCGATCGCCGGCACCGTGACGCCGGCGAAGCCCCGCAGGTTCCGGCCGCCGACCTCGATCGTGTAGAGGTCGTGGGTGAGCCCCGTGACCGCCACGCCCGGGATCATCGTGAGCACGCCCGCATCGGCATTGGCCCCCTGGATCTGGCCGCCGATGGTGAAGGCGAGCGACCCGGAGAGCTCGAGGAAGCCATCCACCTTCAGTTCGGCCTTGCCCACCTCCGCCGCGACGGCCTGCACCGCGTCGGTCGCGTCGAGGAGGACCAACCCGCCGGGCGTGGTGAGGCGGTAGCCGGCCGGCTGGCCCTGGCCGCCGGGGAAGGTCTGCTGGAAGTCGATCGCAGCGAGCGTCGGGGCGACCTGGGCCCCCACGAAGCGGATGCCTCCGTTGCGACCGATCGTGACGTCCTCGAGCGTGGCGACGACCGTATCGCCGAGGCCGGTGAGGCCGGCGGCCGCCGTCGTGATCGCGAGCGAGTCGAAGGCATACTGCAGGTTGGTGAACACCGCGTAGCCGAGGTCGACATCCCTGGCGAACAGGCCGACCGCGCCCGGGCGGACGTCGCCGGTCGCCGTGAAGGGCGTCGTCGCCACGGCGTCGCCGTCCTTGCCGGGATAGCCGACGAACACGTTCACGTCGGTCGCGGCAAGCGAGAGCACGGCGAAGCGGTCGGTGAGCGTGGTGGGGCCGGGGTCGAGCCCCTTCACAACGAGCCCCGACGTGTGCTGGCCGATCCGGAAGGCATAGTCGCCGCGGGCGTACACGGCGTCGACCTGCTGGCCGCCGATCGTCGAACCCGCCTTGAAGACGGCGTCGGCGATCTCGATCACGCCGGCCTCTGCGCCGAGCGTGCCGTCGAGGGCGAGCGTCGTGCTCTGGCCAGTGCCCCAGATCGATCCCGACTTGTCGCCAGCACGGATCGCGAGGCCCGTCGGCACCTCGAGCGGCTGGGCCTTGAAGTCGAGCATGTGGCCGCGGTAGTCGGGCGTGTTGATCCGGAGGCTCACGTCCTGCGTCGTCAGGGAGACACCCGGGATGCCCACGACCGACAGGCCGGCCGCCGACGCATCCACCGCGACCCACACTGAGCCGGTCTGCGGCCCGAAGGCGATCGCCGCGGCGATGTCCACAGCGGAGAGTTCCAGGCCCACCCGCTTCCCGTCTGACTGCGAGCCGGCGAAGAGATCCTGATCGAGGGCCGCGAACGTGATCGTGGCCACTTCCTCCGCCCAGCGGGTCTTCGCGACGGGGTCGTAGACCTGGAGCGTGTCGAGCTCCACCTGGATGTCGAGCGCGTCCTTGAACTGCACAAGGCCCTTCACGTCGACGTCGAACTCACCCTTGAAGGCAAACAGGCTGCGGGCGTCGGGCCGGAGCCGGTCGGCCGTCATCGAGAAGGCAAGCGACGAGTCGTAGGCGAGCGGCGTGGAGGTGTCGATCGCCGAGCGGTCCTCAGGCAGATGGATGTAGCCCATGGCCACGTCCGTGGCCGCGAGCCTCACGCCGTCGATACCGATGACCGCCGCACTGCCGACGGACGCATCCAGCAGCGACCACTGGCGGGCCACCGCGCCAGCGGCCGGTGCTCGTTCGCGGAACAGGCCGAAGGCGAGGTTCACATCGGCGGCCTCGAGGCCGGTGCGGGCGCCGCCCGAGCTCGTGTGGCCGAGGAAGGCGTCGGCATCCTGGATGCCAAGCACAAGGGCGTCGACATCGACGGAGGTGCCGCCGACAAGCGTCACATCCCGCCGCGCCGATTCGAACGAAAACTGGCCCGTTACGTCGGCGAGGCCGAGCAGGTCGATCGTGGCATCGCCGCGGGCGGCGAGCGTCGCCCCCTTCATGTCGAGCGTGATCGGGGCGGCCGCCGTCGCGTCGCCGAACAGGACTGGCGCGAGCGTGAGCGGCGCGGTCGACCAGTCGACCGACCGGCTGTCTCCGCCGAGCACCGTCTTCGTGTTGATCACCACGGCCGCATCGGCAACGGTCGCCGTGAATCGGTCGATTCCGACGAAGCCCCCGAGCGCGGCGGATGCCTTGGCCGCCACCCAGAAGCGGTTGGCATCGAGCTGCGTGGCGACGGCGAACCCGATCGTGGCCCCGTCGAGCGTGAGGCCCACGCGGTCGGCCGCCTGGCCGTCGGGGCCGCCACCGACGCCGAAGAACAGGTCAGGCAGGGCGGCGGCGAACGAGAGCACGGCCGCGTCTATCTGGCTGCCATCGTCGAGCGTGAGCGTGGTGTAGTCGGGCCGCACCCGCACGCGCACCGTCTCGTCGATGAGGTCGTAGACCTTCAGTCGGGCGTCCCCCTGCACATCGAACAGGATCTGGCTACCGATGCGGATATCGAAGGTGGCGCTCGCGATGCTGGCCTCGATGTCGCTGCCGAGCCGGAAGGCGGCGGAGAAGTCGGTCGCGTAGGCCGCGATGAGTTTCTCGGTGGGCCGGTACGCGAAGCCGATGTCGCCGCTGACGGTGAGCACGCCGAACAGGTCGATCTCGAGCCCCTCGACGTCGAAGGCCACGGTGCCCGGTGTGATGGCCTCCGTGAAAGCGTATGTCGCTGGGCCAAACCGCAGCGTCTCGGCCTTGGCGACCGATGCGGTGGGCGAGGTGTATTGCACGAACACGCGGTCGGCCTTGGCGAGCTCGAGGTTCGCGACCGTGGCCGAGAGGCTCGTGCCGGTCAGTTCGAGGGCCAGCTGATCGCCACTGGCCCGCAGGCCGAATCGGCCGCCCGCCGTGAGTCGCGCGACGTCGCCGGCCGCGAGCGTGGCGGTGATCGATTCGCCCACGGCCACGATGCTGCCATCGGTGAGGCTGAAGCCGACGTCGCCGGCCAGGCTCACGAAATCCTTCACCGTGGCCGAGAAGCCGCTGACGGCGAAGCCGCTCGTGCCCGGTAGGATGCCCTGCGTGAACGTGTAGTCGAGGCCGCCGGCCGAGACCTTGCGATTCGCGGCCAGCGTGATGCCGGCCGTCGAGAACTGGGCGAAGGTCGAGCCGCTCTTCACGTCGGCCAGGTCGGCGACCTGGAGTCGCAGGCTACCGTCACCGAGCTCGAAGGCCGTGCCCGAGGCGTTGGCGACGAGGCCGAAGCGGCCGTTCTCGGCGCGGATGCCGCCGCTCTCACCGATCACGCCCGCCGCCATCGAGTCGCCCACCGCAACGAGCTCGCCGCCCACCACGGCGAAGCCGAGGCTGCCCGAGAGCGGCGTGAATCCCGACACGGTGGCCTGGAAGCCCGCGACCGAGAAGGCCACGGTGCTCGCGGCGATGCCGCTTGTGAACGTGTAGCCGGCAGCGCCGATTGCGATGCGGCGGCCGGCGGCGATCGATGCGTTGTTCGACGCATACTGCACGACCGTGCGGGTGGCCGACATGCTCGCCAGCCCGTCGATCGTGGCCGCAAATCCGCCCTCGAGTTCGAAGGCGACGCCCGCGGCGCTGACGATGAGGCCGAAGGAGCCGTCGGTGGCGGTCACGCTCGCTCCGCCGCCAGCCCGCAAGGCGACGTCGATGTCGCTGCCAATCGCCACGAGGTCGCTGCCGACCTTGGCGAAGCCGAGCCCACCCGAGAGAGACAGCACGTCGGAAATGGCTGCTTCGAAGCCGGTGAACGAGAAGGCGACGGTGTCCTTCGCGATCGTCTCCGCGAACGTGTAGGAGAGGCCGCCGACGGAGAGCGTGTCGCCCTTGCTGACGGCCCTGCCGGCGGACGTGTATCGCAGGAAGACTGTGTCGGCCTGGGCCTCGGGAACACCATCGATCTCCAAGGCGAAGTTCTTGCCGGAGAGCTCGAGAGCCGTCCCGGCGCCGGTCACGCTCAGGCCGAGGGCGCCGTTGGTGACCGCGAGGCTGGCCCGTTCGCCGCCGGCGAGCGTGGCCGCCATGCGCGAGCCCACGGCGGTGAAGCCACTGCCGTTACTCCGGAAGCCGACGCTGCCGGAGAGCGACACGAAGTCGCGGACTGTCGCCTGAAAATCTTCGACGGCGAACGAGATCGTGTCTTTGGCGATCGCGTTTGTGAACGTGTAGGAGGCCGTGCCGGTGTCGAGCTTCCGGCCAGCGGCGATCGCCGTGCCGGCCGAGGTGTATTGGGCGAAGACCGTGTCGGCCGACAAGCTCGCGAAGCCGGCGATCGCCGCCGAGAAGCCGCCCGTGAGTTCGAAGGCGGTTTCCGCCTTCGTGGCCACGAGGCCGAAGGATGCGTCGGTCACCTTGAGGAAGGTCTCGGCGTCGGCGGCGCCGAGCGTGGCCTTGATCCCGGTGCCCACGGCGACCACGTTCGAGCCCTCGAGGCTGATGCCAACGGTGCCACTTACCGACAGATCGCCTTCGACGGCGAAGGCAGCGGTGCCGGAAGCGCGGATGATCTGACCCTTCGCGCCGTCGGCCGAGAGCGTGGTGCCGCCGGGTGTGCCGGTGGCGACCGTCAGCACCGTCTTGCCGGCCGCATAGTCGACGAGGCTCGCGTCGGCCGCACCAAGATTGAGCGACAGCGACATCTTGCTCACGCTGCCGGTGACGCCCGTGATGCCGACGACGCTGGCCGATGCGCCGCTCCCCTCGGCCGTGAGCCACGTTCGGCCCGCGCCACCCCGCTCGGTGAGGAGCGCCACGGCGAAGTCGACGTCGTCGATCTTCACGCCTGCGGCCGTCATCGTGCCGGCGCCGGTGCCGGCGAAGCCGCCGAGATCCGCGCCGCCGATCGTGAGCACGTCGGCCATGACCTTCGTGCCCCCCGCGAGCGTCACCTCCTGCGAGCGGCCCTCGATCGCGAAGCTGCCCTCGGCCCGCAGGAAGCCGCCGGCGACGATCTCGCCGCCGGTCACGCCGATGCTGAACGTGCCGGCCGCCAGGCTGCCGAACGTGTATTCCACGGCTCCCAGGGCAAACATCACGCCCGTGTAATTCACGGCCGTGGTATTGGCGGAGACGAAGATCTCGTCGGCATAGAGCGAGAGGTCGCTCGAGAGGTTGGCATAGATGCCGGCCGACGCCTCGAAGGCCACGCCCGCGGCGCTGGCCAGGATGCCGATCCGGCCCCGCGTCGCGCCGAGCGTCGCTCCGCCCACCGCCACGTCGAGGTCGATGTCGTCGGCGAGCACGGCGACGCTCGTGACGGCCGGCGTGTCGGCGTCGTGCACGCCGATCGAGACGAGGAACTCGCCGGCTAGGTCGAACGCGGTGCCGACCGCGGCCAAGCCGACCACGGAGGCCTCGTAGCGGTCGGCGGCGTTGAACCGCGGGGCATGCCGCAGCGTGACGGTGCCCGCCACGTCCAGCTCGCCGTAGCGGAATCCACCGGTGAATGACACCTGCAGGTCGATCTCGAAGTAGTGCCGGTTGAGGAATTCGCCGATGTCGTCCCGCACACCGGTCGTGTTGACGCCGACCACGTCGGCGACATCGAGGGCGACGTCGAGACCGAAGACCTTCTCGGCGACCAGCGTGAGAGCACCGGCCGTGGTCGCGTCGCCGGTCTGTTCGACGCGGAAGAAAACATTGCCGGCGAGACCGAAGAGGCCGGTGCCGGCGGCGAACCGGCCCACGACGCTCTGGTAGGTCATGATCGTGAAGCGATCGCCTACCTGCGGCAGGTAGTTCGCGGCGAGCTGCACCGCGAGCGTGCCATCGATGACGGCCTGGCCGGCGACCACGATCTGATCGTGCTTGCCGGCCCCGTCGCCTGGAGTGGAGCCGCCGAGGACGAAGGTGGTCGTGTCATCCGACCGCAGGTCGACTCGGTCGACGTTTTGCTGCGTCGGCACCTGCGGCTCGCCCGCTGCGCCAGGCTGGGGCTTCGGCGCGGCCTCGTCGATCACCGGGTAGGGCGATGAGACATGCACCGCGGCGGCGGGGCCGAGCACGCCGGCCGTCACGACGCCGCCGGCAACCGCGATCGGCGAATCGGCTGCGCCGATCGAGCCGGTGCGAGAGAAGAGCGTGGTGGTGACGGCGAGGGGCGAGGGCGTCTTCGTGGCGATGCCTGTGCCGCCGGTGGCATTCACGATGCTGCCGGTGGCGGCGAGATCGACCTTGCCCTGCGCAGCGGCGATCCGCCCGATCGTGAGCGTGCCCGACGGCTGAGCCAGGGCCACGCCCTGCGTGCCCTCGGCCACGAGCTTGCCGCCGCCCACGGCGATCACCAGCGGCCGCAGCACACCGAATCGATAGCCACCGGTCACCTTGGTGGCGTCGCCGCGGCGGCAGGCAAGCTCGAGCTCCAGCATCTGGGCGGGCGAGAGCTGGTTCTTCCGCACGTCGTCGGCCAGGATCGTGACCGGCTTCGCGATCCTGCCGACGGTGCCGGTGGTCGACACGAGCGTGACGTTGGCGCCGGTCACGTTCACCGTGCCACCGACGCGAACGGCCGGATCCCAGGGCCGCGTGGCCTCGGCCATGTCGACGCCCAGCTGCCGCAGGAGCGTGAGCGAGTCGAGGCCGAGATCCTGCTTCAGCTGATCGACCTGCACCGTCGTGGGCATGTAGGTCCAGTTGCCGTCGAACGTCACGAAGGGCGCGAGCGTGGCCCAGTTGGCCCCGACCGTGCGGGCGAAGAAGTCCTCCGACGCCTGAAACAGCTTTGCCGCATGGTCGAGCACCTGCTGCGTCGTCGGCTTCACGCCCGCCGGCAGCCTGAGCGATTGCGCCGCGGCGAGCGACCACTTCTCATAGGCGTCGGCCCGCAGCTGGAGCCGGCCGTCGAACACCACGCCATCGGTCTTGAGCGACCAGTAGCGGAGGTAGTGCGACCTCACGTTGGCCTGGAACGCGGCCACCGCCTTGGCGATGGCCGCATCCGTGTCGAGCATGCCGAGGTCGGCGAGGGCCTTGTCGATCTCGGCCTGCCGATTCGGGTTCACCGTCCAGGTGTGGGCGTCGTAGAGGCTGCCCGCGGCGGTGAGCGACACGTCGCCGGCGGTCGCCGTGACCGTGCCCACGAGAAGATCGCGGGCGTGCGGGCCGACGAGGCCGTCGGTCGCGAGATGTGTCACGTGCACGCTGCCGGCGGCATCGGCATCGAGCCGCAGCGGCTGAGCGAGCCTTGTGTGAAGCGGCGTCGCGTGTGTCCGGATGGGAGCGGCGGCCGCGCCGACGCTCCCCTGCTGCGACACGAGCACCACGCGGCCGGCCGCAATCGTGAAGTCGTAGGCCTGCGACGGGTCGGCCGCCGCGGCCCGGATGTCGCCGCCGGCGGTGATCGATACGGTGCCGCCGGCATACGCCCCGGTCGGGCCGAGCGTGACGGCCTGAGTGGGCGCGTCGTCATTGACCGAGAGATGGAGGTCGCCCGTTCCCGTCTGGGCGGAGAGCGTCGCGGCTGTGATCGGCAGGGCCTGCTCGGCGCGGCCGATGCCGTGCGTAGCAATGAGCGTGACAGTGCCGGCCACGATCCCGTCGATCCCGGCGACCGCGTCGATCGAGCGGGCGACGATCCTAATGGATGCCGCATGGATGGCGTCCTGCAGCACGACCGACCCCAGCGCGTCGATTCGCACCCCGGCCGAGGCGGCGCCCGTGAAGGAGAGGCCGATCGGGAAATCGGCCCGCACCGACTCGGTAAGCGTCACGGCCACGGTGTTGGCGAACACGCCCGGCCCCACGCGGGTCGTCTGCTCGAAGGCGGCGCCGGCACGCGTCACCACGCGGCCCGCGGCCATGTCGCTTTCTGGTTCGTCGCCGTAGATCCACGTGCCAGAACTGCCGGGCTGCACCGTGGCCGTGCGGGTCCACTCCCAGCGGGCGTTGGCCGTGGGCTGGTAGGTGGCCGTCGTCGTGTCGGCGAGCCGCTGGGCCGGCGCGGCTGCGAGCAGGTCGGCCGTCGCCGCACCGACATAAACGAGCAGTTCGCCGTCGGCCGCCCGGTAGATCGTCTGCCGCGTCGCCTCGGGCTTGAGCATGTCGACGATCCGCACCGTCGTGGAGTTGCCGGTGCCGGGCGTCGAGATTCTCTGGGTGACGAGCGGGAACGACGTGCGGTTGTCGATCGTCACGCCGCCGCCGTCGGTGTTGACCTTGATCGCCCCGGCGGTTGCGCTCGTGTTGACGATCTTGCCGACGAGCGTGAGCCGCGTGCCGGAAGCGAGATCGGCGGCATCGACGATGAGCTGGCCGGTCTGGGCGTTGAACGTCACGCCGATCGGCGTATCGCCGCCGGCTTTCGTCGTCAGCTTCTCGGCGGGGATGCGGTAGAGCGGACTGGCCTGACGGCCTCCGCGGAAGTCGGTGCGATAGGCCTCGATCTCGGCCTGGAGTTCGGCCGGCACCACGACCGACTGGTTCGGGGTGGCGGCGGTGCCCACGAGCATGTCGCCGTTGACGTTGATCGTGTCGGCGACGATCGCCACCTGCCGGGCGTTGATCGCCGTGTTCGACGCGGGCGAGAGCGCGGTGGCGAACGTGCGGGTGAAGCCATCGGCGGGAGAGCCGTTGTTTTGCCACAGCTGCCAGGCCTCGAGCGGCGTCAGGCCTCCCACGGTGACCTGCTCGGGCGGCGGCCCTCCGGCGTGCGTAACGCCCTTCACGGAAAACACCGCCACGCCATGCGCGGTGACGTCGAGGCTTTTGGCGTTGATCGTGTCGAGCGCGCCGAGCGAGCCGTGGGTGCTGGTGATCGTGACGGTGCCGGCGGCGTTGGCAATTCTTTCCGTAAGAAACACCGCCGGGCCCTGGCTCGCCATGCCGAGCGGGCCGGCCTCCTGGCTGATCGTGATCGAGTTGCCGGTGAAGTCTTCGCTGCGCATCCAACCGGCCGGGGCTGCGATTGTGCCGCCCTCGGCGCTACGGAGCGTGATCGTGCCGGCCGGACGGTTTGGGATGGCGAGCGTGTCGAAGACGAGGTGATTCGCGCTCTGGTTGGTGACGGTGATGCTGGCCGCGTTGGCAACGAGCGACGCCGTGCCGCGAAGCGTGTCGCCACCCACGAAGAGCGATCCGCCGCTGGCCACCAAGGGGGAGATCCGCACGGCCCGGCCCTCGCTCGGCACCTGCGACTTGAGCAGCTCGGCCGCGTCGGCCGAGAACTCGCGGTCGATGAAGTCGTGCGGGTCGAAGCCGCCGTCGAACGTGGCGGTGACCGGCAGGCCGAAGTTGTCGGCCGGGGTGCCGGTGATCGTGCCCGACGCGAAGCCGGCCGGAATCGTGAGCGCGATGTCGCTCTGGTTACCGGCGGTGAAGGTGCCCGCGAGATCGACCGTGGACGTGATCGTCTTCGACGGCTTGTCCTTGTCTTCCTTCTTGCCCTCCCACAGGCCCCACAGATTCGAGGCGTCGTTGTAGCGGACGAGCCCGTAGTTCCCGACCGTCGGCCTGGCCTTCTCGGCGACGAGCCGCATCCCGCCGCCGCTGCCGACGACCGCGCCGGTGCCGAAGGAGAGGTCGCTCGTCGCGTTCAGCGTCGCGTCGGCGAACACGTCGATCCACGTCGCGGCGCCACCCACGTAGCCGTTGACCTTGGCGTCGAGCAGAATGCTCGTCGGCGCCACGCCGCTGGGATCGCCGCCAGGCGTGATCCGCATCTCGGTGCCGGCCGTGAGCCTGGCTCCCGTGCCGAACCGCACTCGCTGGGTGGCAGTCACGTTGGTGTTGGCCTGAAACGTGACGCTGCTGGTCAGGCCTTTCGCGCTGCCGTCGACCGAGTTGGTGGCCACGACCGTGGTGCCCGTGCCGATGTCAAGCACGCCGCGGGTGAAGAGCACGACGTCGTTTGCTGCCTCGACCGCGGTCGTGACTGTGGCCGTGGTTCGCGACGATTGCCCGCCGAAGGCCGCTACGCCGCCGCTCCAGGTGCCGGCGCTATCTTTGATGTCGAGCGCGGTGGTGGGGAGGAGCGAGATGCCGCCGGGCGACTCGAGGCTCGTGCCCGAGACGATCGACGAGCCGGCGCCAAGCTTGATGAGCGACTCGGTGGCGACGGTGGTCCGGCTGCCGGTTTGCCAATCGCCCGCTCCCGAGATGAGCCCGCCGCCGGTCACCTGGGCCGACATGCCCGCGGTGGTCCGCGTGACGGCGTTGGCCGTTCGCAGCGACACGGCGCCGGTCGCAGCGATGTTCGCCCCGGCGGCCACGTCGACCACGGCCGAGGCCTTCGTGTCGACGTTGGTCGTGGGCACGCCGCCGACCAGGCCGCCGCCGAACGTGGAGTCGGCGTTGACGTCGTATCGCAGGCTGCGGTCGGCCGAGGCGGCGAGCGAGCCGACCGCGAGCGGTGAGCCGGCGGCCGCCGCGCCGATCGAGACAAGCGTCTTCGTCGTGTCGGTGAGTTCTGCAGCGACGATGGCAACGCCGGCGACGGCCCCCATGCCCCCCTTCGCCCTCGCGGTCACGGTGTCGGCGTGGGTGGCCGTGATCGCCAGGGACTCGACGCGATCGCCGGCTGCGGTGGCGCGGCCGCCCAGCGCCGCCTCGACCGTGAGCGAAGAGAAGGCCTTGGCGATGTTGTCGCCGAATCCGACCAGCGAGCCCTGGCCGCCCGACTGTTCGACGTCGAAGCTCGTGCCGGCCTGGGCCCGGATCACCACGCTGCCCGGCAGGGCGACGCCCGTGCCGGTGGTCGCCTTCAGGCTGCCGCCGACCGTGGCCTTGCTGCGGTTCACGCTCACCGCGATGCCGCCCACGTCGACGGCAAAAGAATGTGCCTTCACGCTCGGCGCCACCTGCGCGTCGAGCGTGAGGCCGCGAACGCCTCCGAGGGCGACCCCATCGCCCACGCTCGCCAGCCGCGACTGCGCGTGCTCCGCCGTCGCCAGCACGACACCGACGGCCGCCACGCTGCCGCCGCTCGCGCCGTCGGCCAGGGCCGTGATGCGGCCGCTGCCGCCATCCGCCGAACCGCCGACGAGCACGGTGAGCGAGCCTGTCGCTGCCGAGAGCACGGCGCTTGCGCCGACCGTGGCCATCACGCTCGATGTGTCCTTCGCGGTCGCGGGGCTGCCGGTGCCCGCACCGCCGAGGCCAATCGCGAGCGCCAACGCCCGCGCGTGGACATCCACGGTATTCGCTGATCCGGCCGCGACGGTGATGCCGCCGGTGGTCGCGGTGACGCTCGCCGCGCCGATCTTCGCGACGACGGTGTCGTTGACGGTGGCGGTGGCGTGCGACACGCCCACCGACACGGTCACCAGGCTCACCGAGATCGCGGCCGTCTCGACCTTCGACGTGATCGCATGCTTCGAGCCAGCGGAGACATTGACGGAGGTGCCAGTCACGCTGCCGGAGGTGATCTCGGCGGTGACGGTGTTGGTGACGGTGTCGCTGACGATCGTGGCCGCGCCGGCGACCGCGACCGGTGCCAGCGACACGGAGGCCGACGCGGAAACGGTGGCCGCGTAGGAGGTGATCGTGGCGGCCGAGTCGGCATCCACCACGACGGCCCCCACCGCCGTCACGGCCGGGAGTCGCGTGCTGAGCGTCTTGTCATCCAGGGTCGCCGTGCCGATCCGCGCTGCGACCGTGTTGGCGACGGTGTTTTGGGCGATCACGAGCCCTGCGGCCACGCCAACGCTCGCGGAGTAGCTGAAGCCGACCGCCAGACTGCCGGCGCCCGCGCTGGAGCTGATCGTGGGGGCATCGACGGCGGCGAGTGTCACCCCGCCCGCCCCGGCCGTGCCCGCCGTCACCGTGGCCGACAGAATCTCCGCCTCGGTCTTGGTTCGGATATCGTTGAATGCCATCGCCCCCGAGCCGGCGACCGACACGCTCACGGTCCCCGAGCCCGACACCGCGACCGCGACGCCGAAGCCGTGCGACTCGATCGCCTGCTTCGACGTGGCCTCGATCGACACGCCGCCCCCTGCGGAGACGGTGGCCGAATCGACCGCGGCCCGCACGCCGCTGGTCACCGTGTTGGTGCCCCAGGCCGCGCCGAGCGTCACGGTGGTCGCGGCCTTTGCACTCAGCGCCACGCCCCCAGCCACGCCGCCGGAGAGCGACGAGATCGCCGCGGTGTCGGCAGCCTTCACGGTCACGGAGCGATCGGTGGTGACCGTCGCGTTCTTCGTGATGAGGGCCTGGGTGTCGACATGGATCGAGTTGAGGTTGACCGCACCGGCCCCGGCGACGCCGATCGCAACGCCCTTGGTCGACAGCCCCATCTGGCCCACCCCGGCGATCGTCGTCGACTCGATCACTCCCTTCGAGGTGGCGGCGACCGTGGCGTCACCGCCACTGATTGTCACGGTCGCGTCTTCAATCATCGCCTTCAGGGAACCGCGGGATGCCGTCGTGCCGATCTCGTTGACCGCGACGGAGATGCCGGCCGCCACCGAGACGGTCTTGTCGGCGGCCTGCGCGGCGAGGGCTCCGGCCACCGCAAAGATGCCGCCGGAATCTCGGGCCTCGACGGCGAGACTCCGGGCCGTCACGACGGCACCGGCTCGGACCGCAGCCGTGCTCCGCCGGGTCACGCTGTTGAGGGCGAACGAGCCGGCGCCCACGAATGAAAACGGCAGCTTCCCGATCAGGTTCGATCCGGAAACGTTCGAGAGCGCCCCGCTGACGCCCACGGCCCAGGCCCGGATCGTGCCGCCGACGATCGTGTCGACCGTCACGTCGCCAACCGCGCTCGTCACGGTCGCGTGCTCGATCGCCGCGGTCACATCGGCGCCGACTCTGTTGACCGATCCCGCCGCTCCGGCCGCGACCGTGGTGGCCGACGAGAGCGGAATCGCCACCTGACCGGCCACGGCCGTGAGGCTCGTCTCATCAACGGCCGTCACGCTCACGCCCGTGCTCGCCGCCACCGTCGATCTCCGCGCGTCGGAGCCCGTGATCGCGGCCGCGATCGTGCGGCCGGTGAGATCGTTGAAGACGAGCGCCGTCGAGAGGGCGTTTTCGCCCGCGAGCACCCCGGCCGCCGCGATCGTGAGCAGGTCGGCCTTGTCAGAGGCGGTGACCGCGACACGGCCCGACTCGGCCACGTCGGCGTCGGTGCCGGCCGTCACGCTCGCCGACGCGATCGACGCGGTCACGCCCCCCCCGACGCTCGTGAAGAGTAAGGCCGCCCCGGCCGAGAGTGACGAGCGGTCGGAAGTCAACGACGCGGGCGTCGCGATCGAGCCGGCCACGGTCCGGACGGCGGCCTCGTTGGCGGCGGCCACGTCTACCGAGCCGGCCAGGGCGACGATCTCGGATCCGTCGGCGATCGTCGCCGTCAGGAACACGTCGAGGTCCGTCACGTTCACCGATGCGGCACCGGTGACGGTCGAGTCGGCGACGACGGCGCCGATGGCGAACGACCAGACCGAGCTGCCGCCGGCGTTGGGCATGTTGAGCGCGTCGATCGCGGGGGCGAGGAGGCCCCAGTCGGCCGTCGACGGGTTGCCGTTGACGCTGCGGACGCGGACCCTCCCGTTGGGCGCAGTGACCCGCGATCGGGCGATCGTGGACGTGGCGCGGGTGGTCGAGTTCACGACGGTCACCGCGGCGCCGATGCTCGCGCTGCCGCCGGGGCCGCCGCTGGTGTTGACTACGATCGCCCCCGATGCCGTCGCCAGGAGCAGCGCCGTCGTCGCCAGCACGGTGACGTCGCCCGTGGCGCCCATGGTCACGTCGCTGTCGGTGATCGTCGCCTCGACCGTCGGGTCGTAGGAGACGACCGCCACCATCCCGGCCACGGCCGAGCCGGCGCCGCCCCCGCCGCGATACTTCGCCGACGCGGAGCCACCCGTCGAGACGAACGTGCCGCCGCCCGACACCGTGATCACCGCCGAGGAGTCGGTGGCCTTGACGTCGAGGTTTCCCCCGGCGAACGCCAGGTGGCCGCCCTTCACCTCCGCCCTCGTCGTCGCCGCGGCGGTGACGACCGCCACCGAGGCGCCGACGCCGACGCTGCGTCCCCCCTCGGATCCGGAGATGATCTGCTTCGACGCATCTCCGGAGAACATCGACTTGAGATTCCAGACGACCGAGCCGGCGATCGTGACGATGCGATCGTCGGTCTCGGCGGCAAGCGCTGCCCCGCCGAGGCTCGTGCCGCTGACCCCGTCGACCGTGGCCAGCGTCGTCGTGGTGAGGCGGTGCGCCGCGCCGGAGCCGGCGAAGTTCACCGTGATCGAATCCCGGTCGCCCACAGTGCCACCGGCACCGCTCAACGCGATCCCGGCGATGACCCGCGCGTGGCGGGCCGAGACATCGAGCGTGAAGCCGTCGATCGTCGCCCGCCGCACCGCCGCCTCGACCCGCGACGTGGCCAAGACCACCCCCACCGCTCCCGACAGGCCGACCGAGGCCTTGTCCTCGCCCCCCACCTGCCGCCTCGTCCGTGCACCTGCGTTGGCGATGAGCCACGAGGTGTTCGCGGCGGCCGTCTTGAGCGTCCCCGGCGCGACGGTCGTCATCGTGCCCGTGTGGTCGACCGTCGCCCGCACGGAGTCGTCCACGAACGCCAGCGCGACGGCCCCGGACACGCCCACGCCGATCCGATCGACGGTGACGACCTCGCCGTTCAAGAAGGAGGCCAGCGAGTCGGATGGGCTATCGCCGACCTGCGCGGATTTCGTGTTGCCCGCGATCGCCGTGGGCACGATCGCCCCAGCGCCGCGGGCATCGATCGACACGCCGCGCACGGCGACGGTGGCCGCGCCGGGGTTCACGGCGCCGGCCGGGCCGCCGAGTCGGGCGGCGACGTCGCGATTCACCAGCGCGAGCGCCGTGCTCACGCCGACGGTGACCACGGTCGACTGTCCCTGCTCGTCGAGATTGCCCGCGATCGGCGCGAACGTGGTGACGTCGTCGGCCGTGACGGCCACGTCACCGCTGGTGCCGGTGCGAGCCGTGATCACGAGGCCGTGGGTGGCGTGCGGCTGGATCGCTGCCTCCACCCGCTGCGGGCGGGTCTCACCGTCGATCACGGCGCCCGAGCCCGTGAAGCCCCATTTCGTGTCCTTGGAGCCGCCCACCGCCAGCTGGAATACCCAGGTGGAGCCGGTCGCCGTCACGGCGAGGCCAGCCGCGTCGATGATGGTCTTGCCATCCTTCTCGCGGGTGCGGTTGTCGCCGATCGTGACCCGGGTGGGGCCGGCCGGCACCCGCGGCGTCTGCCCGGCGTCGGGGAACGACCCGCCCACGAGGGCGCGGGTCGTGCTGCCGAGCTGAAACATCCCGACCGTGAACCCCAGCCCGACCTTCGCCCGCTTCACAGCCCCGAGTGAGCTGGGATTGATCGAGCCGGCCTGGCCGAGCTGGATGATCCGCGAATCGGCGGAAACCGCCACCGGAAAGACCCCGTCGGGATCGAGGTGGGTCGCCGACTGGTTGATCTGCACGCCGTCCTCGACGAGTGCCTCGCTCGTGTTGTCGATCGAGATCAGGGAGACGGCGCCCGACAGCGCGAGGGTGACGAGATTGTCGGCGTTGCTCGTCCCGTCGGCCCCCGGCACGAGGGCCGTCTTGTCGGTGCTCGCGGTCGCCGAGACCTGGTGCAGGCCGTAGCGGCTCTTGAGCACCTTCGCCGGCACCTGCAGCCAGCCCGTGATCAGGCTCTGGACGGCGCCGGCCGTGTTCAGCCCCTTCTCGTCGACCTTCGCCTGCTGCCGCTCGGCGTTGTAGAGGAAGTCGGTCCAGGGCTCGACGTAGACGACCTGCGAGTCGATCGTGACGCCCCGCCCGCCGGTGATCCGGGCGTTCGACTCCACGAGCGTACGGGACACCGTGGTCACGAACGCCAGGTTGACGCCGATCGCGATCGCGGCGCTGCTCTTCCCCGGCTTGGCGACGCTCGCCGAGACCTGCGTGTTGAACCCCTGGGCGAGCGAACTGCCGATCGACACCGCGCCGGTCGTGACGATCTCGGCCGTCTCACCGATCACGACCCGCGACTTCCGGTCTCCCGAGACGTACGAGACCGACATCGACAGGCCGAAGGGGTCGCTCGTGGTGCCCGCCTGCTGGCCCGACAGCTTGCTCTTGATCTGATCCCAGAGAGCGCTCGTCCCCTCGTCCTTGAAGGGATTCTTTTTCTTCTTCAGCACGTCGACGAACGACGTGCCGTTCTTCCGCATCGCGTAGATCAGGTCGCCGCGCTTCAGGTCTATGAGCTTGGGCTCGCCGCCGTTGGTCACGCCGGCACGGCCCGTGTCGGCCGACCGCAGCTCGGCCCGGATGCTGATGCCGCTGGCGTCCACGGTCGAGGTGAGCGAGTGGGCGGTGCCCGTCATCGCCAATTCGCCCGGAGCCTCGAACTCGACGACCGGCGTGAGCGCGAGCGTCACCGGCGTGGCGGCCAGGGCGTCAGCCCGTGACGCCGTGATGCCCACGACGACCTGGCCGGGCCGCGTCTGCAGGCTGGCGGGCAGGACGGCGAGATAGTAGGTCTGCCCGTCGAGCATTCCGCGGCTGCCGTTGCCGAAGGCGTCGCGGAAGACGACGGCGTCGCCGCTCGTGAGCGGCTGCCGCCAGGTGGAGACGAGCCACGGATCGCTCGCCGCACCGGTGCCCTGCGTGCCGAAGGCGACCGCGCCCTCGACCGCCGAGAGCGCCAGAGCCACCGTCGCGGCGGAGGCGTTCCAGGGGATCGCGCCCGTGGTCGCCGTGGCGCCGGCCACGTCGACGGCGAGCGCGAACGTGCCGGCCGTGGCCGTCCGCGAGATCGCCGTGAGGCCCGACTGCGTGAGGCTCGCGGCCAGCGACCATTCGAGGCCGGTGCCGGGATCGAGGCCGATGCCATCGAGCCCCTCGCCAACGAGCGTCCAGGGGGAAGCCTCGGTGCCCGTGCCGAAGGCCCGCGTCACCCGTACGCCCACGCCCCCCACGGCGTTGATGGCCGCCGCCACCTGCGCCGCCGTCGCTGAGCGGGCGATCGGCGCCGTGGCCACGTCGCCCGAGCCGGTGGGAACGAGCAGGCGGAACGGGGCGTTGTTCGCAAGATCCGCGTTCGTCACGTTCCAGAGTTGGAGCGATCCGGCAGGGATGGCTTCGACGGCGAGCGTGCCGCCGGCGAGCTGGGAGGCACCCGCGCGGATCACGAGCGGGGTGGTGAACGAAAGCGCCGCGTAGCCGTTGTCGGCATCGAGCGCCACCAGCGGCAGCCGGCCGCCGCCGGCCAACTCGAAGGCCTGCTCGGTGCCGAGGGTGATCGCGGCGGCATCTGCGGCCGTGGAGGCACGCAGTTCGAAGAGATAGTGCGGGGTCGCCGGGTCGAACTCGGGGTTCACGACCGGGCGGAGATAGTACGTCTGGCCGTCGACGAGGCCGGCGATCGGCAGCCGCGGCGCCTGCCGGTAGACCACCGCCGCACCCGCCGGGAGGCCGGGATCGGTGAGCGTCACGATCGTGCGGTCGCCGAGCACGTCGGCGATCTCGAGCGTCTTTTCGGTCTCGTTCCCCTCGCCATCGGTGACGGTGGAGGCGAGCGTGGGGCGGCCGCGGACGGCGGCAAGCGCCTGCGACTCGGAGAGCGCCAGCCGCACGCTGCCCGGAGACGCGGGGTCGACGACGGCGTAGTAGGTCGTGCCGTCGACGAGCCCCGGCACATCGACACCGAAGCCCCCCTGGTACCGCAGCGGCGTGCCCGTCGTGAGCGCCGCCAGGTCGCTCGCCGCGTTCGGTGGCACGCCGACGAGCCCGGCCTTCACGTTGAAGTCGATCTCCGACGCCTCCTCGTCGAACATCGCCACGGTCAAGGCGACGCCCGACGCGGTGACGAACCGGGCGGCGTCGGACAGGTGCACCCGCGCGCCCGCGAGCGACTCGAGCCACACCCGCCGCTCGGTGCCGCCGTCGGTGGCCGTCGCCAGCCGGATCCTGTACTGCCCGGCGAGCGGTCCCGCGATCGTGCCCGTGCCGCCGTCGATGGCCCCGAGGAACTGGCCGCTCCCGGGGACGAACGTGACGGTCTCGCCGTCGACGAAGGCCGACCCGTCGACCCAGATCCGCCCATTGAGATCGAGGAGACCGGTCGGCCCGAGGGTCGTGGCCACGATCGGCAGGCTGCCGCGATCGCCGGCGCCGAGAAGCCGCGGGAACCCGGCCCCGAGGTCGATCGCCCGGCCGGCGGCGGCATCGGCGCGGGTCTCGGCGAGCCGGAGGCGGTTCGGTGCGGCGGGATCGACGATGCAGTAGTAATCGACGTCGGAGGCGAGCCCCGGGATCGCGGCGCCCCCGCCGCTCGAGTAGCGAACCTCGGCGCCCGTCGCGTAGCCGTGCGGCGCGGCGAACACGAGCGATGAGGTGGCGAAATCAACGGCCAGCGACGGATTGAACGTGAGCGTCGGTGCGAGTTCGACTCGCCCGGCACGGATCGCGCCGTCGATCGTCACGAGCACGTCCGACCGGCCGAAGGAGATCGCCGCCACCGCCCCGACGCGGCCGTCGTAGTACGACGCCGTGGAGGCGCGGCTGAAGCTCGAGTCGATCGCCTTCGCCCGGATGTCGACGTTCTTGTTGGCATCGACGGTGGCGCCGCGGGCCACGGCGATCTTCGAGGTCGTGTCCTGCCAGGAGAAGGCGAAGGCGAACGAATAGTTGTCGCGGTTCGTCGGGCCGACGCCCTGGTTGAGGTAGGTGCGGGCATCCATCTTCACCGTGTTGGTGACGTCGGTGCGGATCGTGACCGCACCGCCGCTGGAGACGATTTCCGCCCCGGCCCCGACGGTGGAGGTGGCGTCGGCCTTCCCGAACCCGACGCCGACCGCGAAGCTGAGCTTCTTGAAGAAGCTCTCTTCGGCGGGCTGCTCCCGCCCCTCGTAGAGCCCGACGCCGGCGTACTTCTCCTCGGCCGTCTTCAGCCCCTCGGCGAGCACCGACCACACTGCCCGCCCCTGGGCCCGCGCGTTTGCGGCGCCCTGGATCGTCACGTCGCCCGAGCCGGCGATCCGGGCGTCCGCCTTCACGTCGATCGTCGCCGTGGGCTGCTTCACCGACACCGAGACCGGCAGGTTCACGATGTCGTTGAACAGGGTGAGCAGCGTGCCGGGCACCTTGCTCGCCAGGGCCGCGAGCGGGTCGTTCGCGAGCGCTGCCTTGTCGTTGCCGGCGAAGGCGTCGATTTGGATCGTGCCGCCGTCGATCTTCGCTCCCGCGCCGATCGTGATCGTGGCTGTCTCGCGGGCGAATCCGCCGAGCACCTCGACGAGCTGGTCGTAGACGTTGACACCGGTCCGGGTCGAGGCATCGCGGGCGGTGAGCGTGATCGCGCCGTTGGCCGCGCCGCCCGTGCCCTTCGAGAGTAACTTCGCCCCGTCACCGATCCTGATGATAGGCGCCGTGAGGGAGATCTTTCCGCCGGCGGCGTCGATCACGAGATGCGGCGAGACCTCGATGCTCGTGGGGTCGGTGAAGACGTAGTCCGCCCCGACCTTGTAGTCGGCGAGGTTCCGCTCGGTGACCGTGATGGCCAGCAGCTGCCGGGCCTCGAGTTGCTCGAGGGCGAAGCCCGGGACATCCGCCGCGGCCCGCCGGGCGCGGCGTGCGAGGGCCCGCCGCACGAGCCTGCAGCTCTCCACTGCACGACGGCGACGATGCTTGGCCACGAACGGAATCCTTCCGGGTCAGGCCACCCACGCTGGGGGCGACTCGGCCAACGCCGTGGCTCCGCCGAGCATGGTGCCGACCACGATCTGGACGCAAGTGGCAGCCGAACAGCTGAGGATGCTCGGGCAGGTGGGCATGGTGGGTCCTGGATTCGCTACGAATCCCGCAATCCTACGTCGTTGTGGCGAACGCGTCCAAGATTGGGTTGAAGCACGCGCGCCGACGGGCAAAATGCTAAAAAACAGGGCTTTCGGGCGCAACCGCACCGCCCGAATCGGCGCTCCACCGCTCCCCAGTGGTGTAGGCAGGGGGTTCGAAATCACCTCACCCCGTCGTCATGGGGCCAGATCTACCTCACGATCTGGGACGGGAATCAGCCTTGACCCCTCCCCAGTTTTCGTACGAGTGCTCATGAGAGAGTTGGGGAGGGGTTCAGGAAGCCGTCGCGGCCGCCCTATAAGTGGAGCGAGGAATCGCGGGCGGCTCGGCGGAAGACGTCATGCCCCCGATATTGTGAAACGCTCGCCGGTTAGCAACTTCCCGATCGGCGAGCGTTTTCAAACCCCTACGATCTGAAGGAACACCGCTTCATAGACACGCGATTTGCGAGCATTATCACGTCGCAGCGCATTCGTCGGCAGAACACAGTGTGCTCAGGGGAAACCACATGCCGTCAGGCTTTTCGACCTCACAAAGGAGCGACTCGATCCCGGCCAGCGTCACGATCTCAAGGTGCGAGATCGTGAAGTTTTTGGGCCTGATAAATCCTGTCGAATAGCCGCGATCCACATACATGCTGCATCGATCTGTCCAGAATGGCGATTCCACCTGCCGGCCATGCTCGTCGAAGAATGCCTGCCACAGTCGGCCGTTCGGCACGGCGAGAATCGGCACGATGATGGTTACCGCAGCGTTGTCGCCGTGTTCGGCGGACTCGACTGCCGCGGCAGCCATCTCGTCCGCGGACGCCAACGCCTGCGACCATTTGTCGAAAGCATCCTCATCGGTGCCGTAGATTTCGTTCCCCTTCGTCCGACCTACTTGCGCAGCCGTCTTTCCCACCCACTCGCCCTCCCGGTAAGGCGAATGCGGGGATTCGATCCGGTACTTTGTGGTCGCGGACGTCCACATCGTGTCAACCGGCAGACCTTGCCGCCGATCCTCGGTGGCCCGGGTAAAAAGCACGTCATGGAAACTCTCCTCGGTCCGCCGCGGGACGCACGTGACCAGCAGTGGGAACGACTCGCTGATGTGCTTGCACTCGATTGCGCACCAGACATTCACCGAACCGACTGATTTCCGGGCGCGAATATCGAACTGCCGAATTTTTCGCGTTACTGGGTCGGAGTAGGAACCTCCGTGCTGACACTGATACCCGAGCGTATGGAGCCGCTGCAGGCACTGTAGTTCGAAGGCAAACCCCGACTGCGTCGCGAGGTACTCAGCCAGGTCCGTGTCGTCGATCTTCCGATTACTGTCGTGCGCGGCCATCGCAACTCCTTTTGCGTTTGTTGGTGGTGACGCGGATAGTGTACGGGCGTGAGTGTGTGAGTCAAGCGGCTTTGTCACCGTCGACTTCAGCTCCAGACCGAGAGAGACCGTCGCTGCAGCGATCAGTACCCTCACGTGCCAAGCCCCTCCGAGAGAGTGGGCAGAAGTGGTATTCTCTTGCCTTGTGAGCTTGGCGACTGGACGCCGTGGTTGTCGCGAGGAGGACCCGCGGCCCGGGCAGAGGGCGCTCGACGAAGCGCTCGAGGGGATCCTCGATGAGCATGCCGCCGCAATCGCCCGCGTCGATCGCGACGGGCGGGTGCGGCCGTTGCTCCTGCGGGTCATGCGCCGGTTCCTGCGCGTGCGATCGTCCCTCGTGCGGTGCTTCCCGCTGGGACGGGAAGCCGACACCGACCCGCACGATCTGGTGCGGGATTTTCTCGGCCATGAGGACGCCTCGGGGATGTCGTGGCGCGACAAGTTCCACAGTTTCATCGCTTTCCTCTGCACCCGGTGCGGCGACGAGGAGCGGCGGCTGATGCTCGAGGAACTCGTGCGGATCGACACGGGTGACCATTCCGCCGCTGAGGATGAGCACGACCGGGACGACGACGCGGAGGGCCGGTCGCTCGCCAACGTCGCCGTCTACAGCGGTGGGACGAAGATGGAGGTGAGGGTGCGACGCATGCGCACCTTCAACACGCCGTTCTTTCCGGACGTGCTCGTCTGCAGCGAGGTGATGGGAGAGGGCGTGGATCTGCACCGCTTCTGCCGTCACGTGATCCATCACGATCTCGCCTGGAACCCCAGCGACATCGAGCAGCGCACCGGCCGAATCGACCGCCTCGGCTGCAAAGCTGAGGGACGACACGCGATTGTCTCATACCTGCCCTATCTCGGCGGTGCAGCCGACGAGCGGCAGTTTCGCGTCATGCGGGACCGCGAACAGTGGTTCCAGGTCGTGATGGGCCAGCAAGCAGTGGCCGACTTGATCACTGCAGAGACAGTCGAGGCGTCATCACCGCTGCCTCAGACGCTCGTCATGTCACTCACCTTTGATCTTTCATCCGAAGCCCAATGACGACCGCCGGCCCTCACGCCACCATCCTCAGGCAACGAATGAGGATGAACATGCTCAGCCGACCCTAAATATTCGCGAATAACCGGGCATATTCCTTGAGCGGCCTACTGGTATCGGCCGCCGTTCTCTCAAAGGAATGTGCAATGCACGACTCTCTCACGAAGCACGCCGCACAACTCGCGCGGCTGGCGATGATGATCCGGATCGGCCTCGAAAGCGCCGAAGCCGCGATCCCCGGCATCAATGATTTACTCGCCGAACTGGCGATACTCGGGCTTACCGACTTCCAAGTCGAAGGCCCTGCGATCTACTGCAGACCTGCTGGCCCGTCCAGCGCATACGATGATTCCTTCATCGTCTATCAGGCGGCGATCATTCAGCCCGGTGGCGTCGGCGCCGTCGTCTGGGACGCCACCGACTACGAGGCACACACAAGCCCTCCGCACGGCGAGCCCGTTGACCTCAAGCCCAGCTTCCTCGGCTACGAACGGTGCCCGCCGATCGTGCGGGCGTTGCTGGTGGCCCATGCGGGAACATTGCTCGAGCGATTCATGGGCGACGTGCGACTGCTCGGCTGAAAGCCGCTGATCACTGCCATTGCGGCGGTGCGATTGATCTCCGCTTGCCGTCGCGTCTGACGGCAGGCACGGTCTCGTGGAGCGTTTCCACGCGGCCTTCTTGTCCGTGCCGCCGGCCCCTCTCGCCGGCGGCATTTCCTTTGCCTTCCGGCCAACCGGGAATGGAGTGCGCAGATGCTCTGTGTCGAAAACGATCGTGACCTTATTGCTGCCGTGTCCCGAGCCCTCGGTGAGTCCCGGAGCCTCGTCCGGAACCGCGGCTTCCAACTCATCGAGATCGTGGTCTTCAACGGCGACGAGTCGATCCCCGACGGCGACGATCCGGCCATCCCGGACGGTGCCGCCGAAACCGATGCCGTCGATTTGGCCGCGGTCGCCGGGCTGGATTGGGACTGCCACGATGACTCGCGGCTGCATCGCCGCTGCGGGCGACGCCGGCGGGTTGCCTGATCCAGCACATCAACCGGCCTTTCCTGACCGGTGGCGTGCCGACCGAAGCCGACGCGGCTCCCGGGCACGCCACCGGTTTTTCGTCTTTTTCATCCCCCGAAACCCCATGACATCGACTGACAACAGCACCAACTTGCCTGACGACGACGACCAGAACACCCCGCGGGACCGCATCGACGCTAACCCGCCGTACGGATCGACTTTTCCCGAAAGAGTCGCCCATTTTCGTGAGCTTCTGGCGGAACTTATTGCTCGCCAGATCCTTGCCGAGCGGCAAGGCCCAAAAGATTCAGACAACAAAACGGATTCGTGACCGCTCGCCCGGCAGGACGCTCGCGGGCCTGCCGGGCCCATCGACTTCCTGCGCACGAATGTGTCCAGAAGATTTCCTGCACACACATGTGTCCAGAAGATTTCGCCAGAATTGCTTGCCTCGACGCACCCTCCTTGGGAAAATGGAGGCTCGGCCGCAAGCCATACGGATAGCCACGAGTCTCAAGGAACGGGACATGAAACGACAGCCGCACCCTGCCCTCACCGCCGCCGACCTCGACTTCAAGGCGGCGATCGAGGCCGATGCCGAGGTCGAGCTAAAGCGGCTCGGGTTCGATGACAAGTTCGGCCGCAAGCGGCTGCACCAGCTCGTGCACGAAGCCTATGTGCTCGAGCTCATGACCATCGCCCAGATGGTTCGCTGGTTCGAGATCGGGCTCGTCACGCCGCAGGAGCTCAACGTTGCGCATCCCACGACGCTGATGATCGACCTACGGAGGCGGATCGCCACCTCACCCACCGAGCATATCCGCTCGCCGGCGATGGACTACACGCTCGGGCAAATGATGACGTGGTGGCAGCAACACACGGTCACGTCCGCATGGCGGAGCCTGAAGACCCACGTCCGCGTCACAGACACTTCCACAGACCTTGCCGATGCGCTCGCAGACTTCCTCTGGGACGTCCGCGACATTCTTGGCACACCAGCCGGGGGAGACCAGCCATGAAGAGCCGACCGAAGAACCGGGGCCTGATGTACGAGCGACGCAGCGACGACAATCAAGGGGCTTCGTTCAAGCAACAGTACGACTGGGCCAAGGCCGAGTCGAAGGTTCTCGGCGTTCCTTTCCGAGGCACCTACGAAGATGTCGAAGAGATGGTGCGAAAGCGACTGCACCACAAAGCCGATATTTATCTCGATAACGCCATCAGCGGTGGCGACCTGACTCGACCTGGCTTTCGCAAGTTTCTGCGGGACGCGATCGCGGACCCGACCGTGTCTCACGTGTACGTCTTCAAGCGTGACCGGCTCGGGCGACCACAGACGCTCCTCGAGATGGTGGGGCTCGAATACGAACTCATCGCCAGCGGCGTTCAGTTGGTGACGCACGACAAGATCTACACACCTGAAGAACGCAAGCAAAACGAGTTTCCCTACCTCATCGGGAGCATGGTCGAGTACCAAGAGCACGGCAGATTTTCGCCGCGGCTCGGTGACCGTATCGTCTTCGTCCAGCAGAGCATGGCGGAACGCGGGCTGAGCACGGGCGGCCGGGCTCCGTATGGACACGGCCGGGCACTCGTGGGCCCCGACGACACCTTCGTGCAATGGCTCGAGGACGGCGAAAACATCCGTCGCGCCGGCCACCATGTACGGTTTCTTCCTCGTGACGAGATCAAGATCGGCGTCTGGTGCATGATCCTCGAATGGCGGGCCAATGGTGACAGTTGCAAGAGGATCGCCGCCCGATTGAATGAGATGGGCATCCCGTCGCCCGACGCGGGCCGCATCCGTCGCGACCACGGCTCAGCTCACCGGGTGCCAGGCAAGTGGCATCCCAACACTGTTCGCGACCTCTGCTCCAACCCCATCAGCGCGGGCATCAAGGAGTACGGGCGACGATCCGAGGGCCGCTACCGCCGCGTCGGCGTCGGCGGGCCGCGGGAACTCGAGGAGCACGACCTCCGCCCCGATGGCCAGCCGAAGTTGCTCGAGAATCCGGAGGACGTACGGGTGCGGTCTGCCAGCGGCGGCGAAGCCACGTTCGATCCGGAACGGTGGCAGGCCTTGCAGCCCAAGAAGACGTCGATCGACGAGGTGCGCCGGAAGAATGGCCAGAAGGCGAACAACCCTGACCGCTACCCGCTTTCGACAAGGGTCGTCGACCTGACCGATGGCTGTGGCAGCGTCATGCACGGCATTCCAAGAGGGGACGTGCTGAAGTACGCCTGCGGCCGCTACTACAACAGCGGATACACAGAGTGCAACCACAACTCGGTCGAGGCCACTGCCGTCACGACCATGCTCATCGACGCGCTTGTCGAGTTGGTCAAGAAGGCAGGCGGCCGCAAGGCTATCCACACTCGGCTGCTGACGAAGGCCCGCGCGGAGGCTGAGCACGATGACGCCCCAGCGGAGTCTGCCGTCCTCGCGCAACTCCGGAAGCAGTTGGCCGCCCTCGAGGATGACATCGCTACGGCCGAGCGGCGGATGGCCACCGAGAAGAACGACGCTCGCTACGCAGCCATCGCCAAGACCTTCGACAGCCTCGTGACCGAGAAGGACGCGGTCTCACGCCAGATCGCCGAACTGGCCACGCCGAAGCGGGCTCCTGCCACGATGGCAACACCCGAGGAACAGGTCGACGCGCTCATGGCGACGATCGACGACCTGGCGGCGCTCGCGAAGGATGAAAACGCCAACCAGAAGGTTCGCGATCTGGTCCTCCGGCTGGGCATCTTCGTCGGCCTCGAGTTCGAGGAACGGATGTGGGGCAAGCGCCCCATCCGCGCTTTCCGCCGCGGCGTGATCGCCTTCGGCGAGGACAACCTGCCTGTGCCGATCCACGGCCGCAGCCGGGCCGACTGCCCGGCCCTAGACGCCGCCGGCCACGGCGGCACCAACGACAACCACTCAGCTCCGGCGTGTTGCCGGGCACCGTCGACTGAACCCGGTTCCTCCGTAGGCGAGGGAACCGGGAACAACCAAACGGATGAGTCCCACTCCGGGTTGGAGCAGACTCATCAAGGAACAAACGTCGGGGCGACAGGACTTGAACCTGCGACCTCTTGACCCCCAGTCAAGCGCGCTAGCCAGACTGCGCCACGCCCCGAAACCGCCACGGGACGACAGTGCCATCGGCACCGCCGCCCCGCGACCACCA